>Ga0315274_10000365_pt1 | contig 70109 bp, 59 predicted proteins | sample YL17G02_20_MG_FD_203700 | JGI IMG/M metagenome (GOLD analysis project Ga0315274, IMG submission 203700) | Sediment microbial communities from Yellowstone Lake, YNP, Wyoming, USA - YL17G02_20 | ecosystem: Environmental > Aquatic > Freshwater > Lake > Sediment | place: USA: Wyoming | collected... | reverse complement strand
GGCGTCGTCGCATAAGTTGAATGAGACCACGAGATAAGAGCCGATTCGGCTAAACGTGGAAACTCGGATAGAAGGTTGAAGCAATCAAACGAATTTTGCCCTTGACAGGCCTGGCTTCATAGAAGGCGCGAAGACACACGAAGCGAATTTTAACCACGGATTGCACAGATTACACGGATTTAGCCACCCGCCACGCCGCATAGCGGCGGGCGAGGTCTCGCCAAAGGCGGACAGAGATATTATAGCCACAGAGGTCACAGAGGACACAGAGATTTTTTTCAGACACGGGTTTACACAGATGGACACTGTTCTTTGGTCAGCTTGGGTGTACTTTGGCAGGGCTTTTCTCGATGTAAACGTCTGCGAAAGCCCTGCCTGCGTCCACCGGGTGCCCGAGAAACGGGCCCCCTTTGTAAAGCCGACCAAAGTTCCATGCTCCAAAACCACCAAAAGGAAGGCGGACTGCGCCGAAGGCGAAAATACAAATGAATTTGACGGGAAGAACGTCCCGCGAGATAATATATCAAATATCTCTCTCATTGGATAAATGAGGATTTATAGTCCGCCACACGGACGGCGGACAAGTCCGTAGGACTACGAAGGATAAAATGGCAGGTTGAAAATGGCGGTTGGCCGACGGCAAAGGTTGATGTTAGGAAGGAGGTGTAAACATGCTTCTGTTCTGGCGAATACGATATTTAGATACATGCGAAAAGCAGTTCAAAGACCGCAATCTCTGGCTGGATACCGATACGTTGGACAACGTGACTAAAGCTGCTGTCGAGTTGACCTATGAGTTGAAAGATATTAGAAATCAACGGGAGATGTTGCGTTACCGCAACATTTTTCAGGAAAAGAAATATTCCAAGGACGAATTAAATCTTTTATTTCCACAAAATAACATCCCTAAATCCGTGTACATTCACGATTATTTCGAAGACGAGACCGGTAACGAGTTGTCGCTCAAGCAAATAGCTGTTATTCTGAATGATAATCCGGATGCTATTATGTTTCCATCTGGAGCAAAACAATATTATATTGAATACGCCTTATCTAAAAAACGATCAATTTCTATCGAACAGATTTCTTTATCCCAGAAGCAACTTGAGGTTCTGGGGTACTTCGTGAGAGATCTAAGGGAAATGCTTATTTCGGCGTTCTACAAAGATGGACCAGGGACACTGAAAAGTTCGGGCAGAGATGCAACAACTCTCGAGACGGAGGTTAATGATGAAGAAATTCGGTCTTTCGTGACTATTTTCCGTCGGCTTTATATGAAGGATGAACCAGCGAATTTCCTGAAGGCCGTAGCGGTCTTCGAGGAAGCAGTTAGGGGATACCCTCTGAGTAATTTAGTCAAAGGGATAGGATGCGATTACGAGTTAGAAATGAACAAAAAACCCGATTTTGTTCCATTTCCTGGACAAGGGGAATTTCCTTTTACCCGCAAAAGGTTAATCGATATTTTTTTGTACACACAATATGCTCACCAACCAAATGCCAAACGTAGCCGTCAATTTCAAGAGTGCCTGTCCGCTATGGATAATAATAGACCAGCATTAACATGGTTGTTTCTAACTGAATTGCACGCTTGTAGTTTGCACATACTTAACGCCGGTGGGATCATTGCTGACTTCTACGATCGGTACCGCCAATATCATAAGGTTTCTTCCGATGTTCTGGCGTCCGTGGCCAGCGTTAATCCAGGGATTGGAATACTTGAAAAGAAAGAAGTTCGTGAGACGAGGATATTCCGGGAGAAAGCAGAGGAATTGGCCAAAACAATATGGAGGAACAACGGATGTCCTGAGGGTGGTCACATGCAGTTCATCAACCAAGCGAGCGAACAGTTAAAGTGGGCGGTTACTGGTAGCGATTGATAGCCCTCAGGCAGGCCTGAGGGCTAACCATAAACAAACCTCGCGTCTGCACCCCCCGGCGTGAAACGCGAAAGACGAGGGACGAGGAAGGGCGGATAGTTCAATTGACGATTGTCGAATCCGCCAAACGAATGGCGGGTAAACTTCGCCGCCGTACCGGCGGCGGCTAAACATTTCGTTGTCGTCCTCCTTCGCCAGTGCTTCGGCGGATAAACCCGCCACACAGATGGCGGACGAATGTCGGTTGTCGATTTTAATTGCGGTATCGCTGAGAGATGTTTTTTTGTCTTGCCTTGTTGCCGAGGAATCCGTAAATTAAGCAGCACAAGCAATTGTAAAACAGAATACGGCGAATCAGGAAAGGATAATGTATGACCAAAGGCCATGATGTCAAAAAAGATGTAAGGAAGAAGCCACAAAGAACATTAAAAGAGAAACGGGCCGCGAAAAGAGCTAAAAGGGAAGGCAATTACACATAAACAGAATCGGCTGGCCGAAGGTATTTTCCGATTTGCGATTGACGATTTACGATTTTTAATCGCGGATTACCCGCCCACAGGCGAGGTCTCGCCCGCCTCGGCTCACGCCGCAGGCGAGGCCGGGCGAAAGTTAGTTTTAAGTTTTGAGTGTTGAGTTGAATGCTGGGTCCTAGTGCCGTTTCTAAAAAGGTAATATAACTTTTTATAATTGAAGCTTTACATAAGTCTCTTATTTTCAATGGATTCCCGCTTTCGCGGGAATGACAAAAGCGATACTTTATTTTTAGAAACGGCATTAGATACAAAACCAAATTACTGGGTCCCCGGCAGAAGACCAAAGTGGGTCTGGGTCCCCGCCAACGACATGCGGGGATCTGCGCTACGCTTCGAGCGGATGAGGAAACCCCGGTGAGATAGAAACGGATTATCTCACGGGGTGAAGTTTAATCTCGCGAATTCGCCGTGGTATTTTTTGGCAGCATTGTCATAGGCGTGGGCGGCGGAGAGTTCGTCATTAAATCGGCCGAGCCAGATTCTTTTTCCGTGGAGGACGATTTTGGCGACCCATCGGCTGGAGCGTTTTTCGAGATAGACGCCGATGAATCGCGAAGAGGAATTTGACCTGGACTTTCCTTTATTGCACTGGTTCTGTGAGTGCGTTGCGAGGCGAAGATTTGCCCTGCGATTATCAAGGCCGTTGCTGTTTCTATGGTCAACCAAAAGCGTGGGAGGCGCTTCCATAATCTCCCTGTGCAGTGAAAGGATTTTTGTTCTGTTATTGGAGCTATTGGTCAGCCGAACAGCATAGGAACGCGGGCCATTTTGTTTGACGCACCAATGGAAATTATTGAGCCAGTAGAAGTCGTGCGGGTCAACAATGGTGAATCTGCTTTCGCCGAGGGGAATTTTGCGAAAGGGGAAGCCGAACTTTTGCCGGCGAAAAGTGAGGACGGGCCAGGCACAAAGCCGGTCAAGCCAAACGGGAATGGTTATTGTGAGTTTCGTTGTCATAATTCTCTCCTCCTTTTTCAAATCAAAAAGCAAACATCAAAAAGCAAAATGACATATCAAAGTTCAAAAGTTTTAAAGAACCCCCGGATAAATCCGGGGGCTAAATATCTTTAAGGAAGCATCACAAGGTGCCTCTATAAATAGGCGCGAACTTGCGCGCTTTTGACGAAAACTAAGGGATTTCCTGATGGTAAAAAGGGGTGCAAAAGGTGTTTAAGTGCTTATGAATAAAGGAGTAAAAAAAATTTTGAAAAAGTGGGTTTCTAAGGGTTTTCGACTTGCGCGTTTTTGCCCAACAAGCGCTTTATACAAGCGCTTTATACAGGCGCTTTATACAACTGTATAAAACAAGCGCTTAAAACAAACGTTTGAATTTCACGGTCCTGGTTCGTTGAGGACTTCGAGCTGGTCGGGTTTGAGGCGTTTGAGGTTTACAAGCTGGTTTTGGCCTAAGCGGGCTTCGATGAGGACTTTGTCGTCCAAATATTTTTCTTCGGTTATTTTTCCGTAGGCGCGGAGGAAGCTTTGGATTTTGCCGTTTGCGGGACTGGCGACGAGGCGGATATGAAGTTCGCCGCCTTTGTATTTGTTCAGGACGGTCTGGTGGAGGCGGTCAAGGCCGAAGCCGGTCTTGGCGGAGATACTGATTGCATCTGCGTAAAGCGTCTGAAGCGTCTCGAGCGTGCTAATAGCGCTGACGACGTCAACTTTATTGAGGACGAGCAGGATTTGCTTTTGGCTACAGCCGATTTCGGCGAGGACGTTATTGACCGATTCGATTTGTTTGAGTGCCTCGGGGCTGGAAACGTCCACGACGTGCAGGAGCAGGTCGGCGTTGATTGCCTCTTCGAGAGTGGCTTTGAATGATTCGACTAATTGATGGGGCAGGTTCCTGATGAAGCCGACGGTATCGCTGAGCAGCACCTCCGCACCGCCTTCAAGGTTCCATTTTCTTGTGCGGGTATCGAGGGTTGCAAACAATCGGTCTTCGACGAAGGCGTCCGCGTCGGTAAGTGCGTTGAGGAGGGTGCTTTTGCCGACGTTTGTGTAGCCGACGATACAAATCTGGAAGAGGCCCTTTCTGCTGTCTATTTCGCGGACCCTGCGTTTGTCGATGTCTAAGAGTGCGTGTTTTAGTTCGGTGATGCGTTTGCTCACGAGGCGTCGGTCGATTTCGAGCTGCTGTTCACCGGGGCCGCGTGTTCCGATACCGCCGACGGCTCCTGCCGCGGTTGCGCCGCCTGCTCCGGCGACACTATCCAAGTGGGACCACATACGTGCAAGACGCGGGTAGGTATATTCCAGTTGGGCCAGCTCCACCTGAAGCTTGGCCTGAGCGGTTTTGGCGCCGGTGGCGAAGATGTCCAAAATCAGCTCGCTTCGGTCGATGACTTTGGCTGAGATTAACTCCTCAAGGGCTTTGACCTGACGGGGAAGGAGTTCGTTGTCGAATATGACGAGGTCGGCGTTGAACTGTTTGACCCGCTCGGCTAATTGCTCGACCTTGCCTTTGCCTATGTACAGGGCGGGGTGGATTTTATGGATTTTCTGCTGGAACCGGTCAACGACGATGGCGCCCGCGGTTTGGGCAAGAGCGGCAAGCTCCTTGAGGTCATCGTGCTCCCTCTGGCGGGGCGGTATGGCCGCGACTAATATGGCACGCTCTTTTCTGACCTGCAGAGTATCACGCATTTTTTCCAACTAACGGGCACCTCCAAAACGATATAGACAGCTTAACACAGTTGCCCGTAGTATTGCAAGGATACTGCCGGCTGCGCGCCGGGGTAAACCTAAATCCGCCGGTGGCGGATAAACAGCGTGCGCAAATCGTTAATCAGGACACGTCATAGTGGCGCAAGGTGTCCACTCAGGGCTAAGATTGCCCCAGGTGGCTATGGAAAACCAGCGTAAATCACAATCGCAGTTATCATTGGGACCACCACCCCAAATACCTCTCTTGGCCTGGTCAATAGCAGAACGGGACGTCCATTTCCTGTATGAGGAGTGTCCATCGGCGAAAGAGAAGGTTGTTCCCTGGCCGTGCCGCATAGGCGCCAGGTCATACCATCTGGTGACATTGCCACCATCATACCTAACAAAGAAAGCACCCCTTTTGGCAAACCCTGCGTCCAAAAAGACAAACCTCTCAGCAGTTCTTTTAATCTGACTTCTGAGGTTTATCGTCCGAGAGATAGAACCAGGACCAGCCGAACCAGGCCAGGTTTTCATCGAATGAGACATTGCGTATGTTACGTATTGGCTCTTTTCACCAATGGGACACTGGAATATCCGGTAGTCATTAATGTATTTATAAAGCGGCCCCTCATAGATAGCGTGTTGCCAGTGCTCCTCTTTAACTGTGGGAGGGGAAGCGGTATCCCATGGTGCAGCTGTGCCTGGGGTATAATTAGTAGCTATACTTGGCGGCATAGTATGAGGGAAAGGATGAGGCCACTCATGCCAGGCAACTTGAGGCCCACCAGCATAGTTGTCGGGGAAAGACCAAGAGTACCATACATCGCCGGCCGGCACATTTTCGTTGTTTTCGTCGCAATACATATACCAGGCGGCTTGCAACTGTTTGATATGGTTGAGGCAGACGGCGCGTTTGCCCTGCTCGCGGGCCTTGTTAAGGGCCGGCAATAAGACCGCCATTAATAGCGCAATAATGGCAATAACGACGAGAAGCTCTATCAGCGTGAACCCGCCACACGGATGGCGGGCAAGCCCCGCCAAATGGACGGCGGGTGAACCCCCGTTTTTTCCGCTTTTATTCACAATCATACCCTTTCATAATGCAACCAAATCACCTATTCAACCCCAAACCTCCCGGATACATTATGCCGGGACAGCCCTTGTTTGTCAAGGTATAAATCCATACAAACGGTATTATACAAAATCCAGGCCGGCTTTTCAAGCCAAATGCCGGGACAATCCTGCTGCTGTATCACCGCGGGAACGCATAAAAAATACATCGGGTTTTAGCCCTTTTGAGTTGAACCATGGGTTTGATTCGAGTTTGTATGTAACTTCTGCGGGTTGCGTTGAACGGTCGCGGTTGCGCGGCTCGTATCGGTTGCGTCAAACGGAAAGCGGCGTTTAAGACGCAGCCCTATGACGATTCACGAAACGAGCAGTGTAATGGCGCAAGCCATCCCCAAGCGGACCAATAGACGATATACGCAGCCACCTACAAATTAGAATCATTCCCTTGAACAATTTTCATCGGATTTTTGACTTGCAAAGTCGCGGACAACGGCTATTATACATATCTTTAGACAGTTTGGTGTGGCGAACAGGGTTGTTTGGTTAATCCGCCTGCGGCGGATAAACCCGCCACACGAACGGCGGATAAACCTGGAAAGTTAGGTTAGGCGAAAGGGGTCTTTTTTGTATGCTAAAGGTGAAGTCGCGAACGGGCGAATCGGTCCAGCAGATGATGAGGCGGTTCAAGAAGCTTTGTGAGAAAGAGGGTTTGATACGGGATATGAAGCGAACGGCATATTATGAGAAGCCCTCGGAGCGTAACCGCCGGCGTATGCGGAAGGCCCAGCGCGTTATCTTTAACTTTCCAGTGAGATAGCCGACCTTAGTCACATCCGCCAGTTAATCATTTTTCCCTACCGGCCAGTCCTATGGACTCCTTACGGAGAAAACCGCGATTCTCAGTGCCACGGTATTTAGCCCCTTTGACCGCCGTGCAGTTTGGATTATTTGAAGTAAACCCACCTTTGAAAAAATTTTAGTTTTTTGTGTTTGGCATTCGGTTTAGCTGGATGCTTTCCAATTGCCACGATTTACTCTGCTACGGGTGGCTGAGCAGGCGGGATTTGGGGCCAAACATTAAGGAAACCTCAAACAGGTAACCCGCCTGCGGCGGATAACCCCCCGAAGTCAAGGACTTCGGGGGCTAAATAGGGGGCGGGTGGCCATAATTTTTATTAGGGGTTGATAGTTTTTCGAGGGGCAGCGTCAAAGAAAGCTGGGTAAGGGGGTTTTGCGGATACCAACGGTAAGTTATGTGTTTGCAAGATGTTAAGGTGCACAGCGTGGGTAGTCAGGTTCGCAATTGGGCGTGTCGGGGCGTGTGAGTCGGATTGGGTCAAATTTTCTGCGGAATGGTGTTGACAGGCGTGGGAAGGTGTGATAAATTGCAACCCCATACATTCGCAGAGGGTATTGGCACATTCCGTGCCTTCGCGCAGTATGCCCGGCGGTGTAGCAACGGCACATCTCAAATGTCCACCGTGTATCAGGATTATGCGTTGGGAAACGTGTATGAATCCCACCAGAAGATGTGTAATCTTCTGGCAAGAAACGATAAAGAATATAGTCCGTGCTTTAAGGAGGCAAAAGAATGACGAATGGGATTTTCAGAGTAATGTTAGTGGCTGCGGCCATAAGCATATTCGCGGCGTCGATGGTTTTAGCTGCGGATGCGAACGCTCCGGCAGCGCCGAAGCCAGCACCGGCACCAACCCCGGCCCCGGCGCCAGCGCCAATGACGATGAAGGGCACTGTCAGCGTAGTCAAGGACGCCAATGACGTTATAACCGCTGTGAAGCTGACGACAGAGGACAAAGTGGTGCATAATGTAGTGCTCGATAAGGAAGGCAAGGAACTTGGCAGCAAGATGGCCGGCAAAGAGGTTGAGGCCCAGGTAGTCAAGCAGGGCGCCGATGTAAAGGTTGTGTCCTACAAGTTGGTGGAGAAAGCCGCAGAGAAGCCAGCAGAGAAACCAAAGCAATAAGAATCTGCCCTCCTGCTTTCTTGCGTTCCGCCCCCTTGTCTTCTGTCGAAGACAGAAAAGGGGGCAGGCGAAGGCAAGAAGGGGGGTTGCGGAGTTTTAGGATATAAGGCCGTCGCGGGGATATATTTTCCGCGGCGGCTTTGTTTTTACATTCATAGAGGGAGTGCCAATTTAGGGGGGAGGATTTTGAACGGTTCGTCTGGTTGCGGCGAAGCCGGAGATAATGGTTACCGCCAGCATAATGGTGAATGTAATCGTGGTAAACCAGTGTCCCCAGGTGGCGGTTTGAACGTGAGCCGCTTTGACCAGGACGGTTCCGACGGCGAAGGACTGGATGAGCATTTTGATTTTTCCCGAGGCGACGGCCCGAAAATCGATGCCTTTTGCCTCGGCGGCGTGTCGCAGGACTGTGACGTAACCCTCCCTGATAATCAGGACAGCAGCGATGGCCCAGCGGATTATATGGAGGGTTGTTTCGGACAGGTCGAAGAGGAGCGGTTCGCCGATTATTGCGAAGCAGACGAATGCGCCGCAGACGAGGACTTTGTCTGCGAGTGGGTCGAGAATTCGCCCGAATTTGCCGGCGACGCCGAGTTTTCTTGCGATTGGGCCGTCGGCGATGTCCGTGAGTCCCGCGATGACAAAAATGGTAAAAGCGACGTCGAGCACCGCCGTCCTATTGTGTGCATAAGGTGAATAAAGGAGCATAACGAGGAACAGGATGGTAAGGACGAGTCGGCCGAAGGTCAATATGTTAGGGACCTGCTTAAGCATAAGCAGAAGTTTACTTTGCCGTTTCGGCAATTCAACATTAAATTTGTTCGCAGAGGAGGTCATAGTTTCTGGTACCGGTAACTTTAGCCCCAATGAAAGTGCCGGGGTCGGCCGAACACTCTTTTATTATGCAGACGGGGTCGATTTCGGGCGCCTGGCCGAAGAAACGTCCTTTTGCGACACCGCCTTTTTCGGTTTTGTCGATTAAGCAGGTAAGTGAGCTGCCGATTCGTGTCTTATTTTTCTCAAAGCAAATTTGTTGCTGGGTGAGCATAAGTTTTTCGCGCCGCATTTGCTTGACCTTGTTGGGGATTTGGCGAGGGAATTTGGCGGCGGGAGTTCCCTGTTCGGGATAGAAGGTGAAACAGCCGAGATGGTCGAAACGCGCCCATTTGATGAAATCGAGCAGTTCGTCAAACCGGGCATCCGTTTCGCCGGGGAAACCGATAATCAGGGTTGTCCGAAGGACACAGTCGGGCAGGCGGGTCCTCAGCCGTTCGATGAGCGTGCAGATTCTATCTTTTGAATGGGGCCGGCGCATCGCCTTGAGGATTTGGGGGTTTACGTGCTGAATGGGTATATCGAAATAGTTGACGATTTTATCGCAGCGGGCAACCATTTCAATGAGCTGTTCGTTGATTCCGGTGGGGTAGAGATAGAGCAGGCGAATCCACCCAAGGCGAGGGATTTTCGCAAGCTCACCGAGCAGGCCGGGGAGGGCGTATTTGGTTTTGAGGTCTCGCCCGTAGGTGGTTATGTCCTGAGCTATTATATTCAATTCGACGGCGCCGGAGGCAACAAGCTCCTGGGCCTCGGCGAGGATGAGTGAGGCGGGTTTACTGCGGGCTTTACCTCTGATGGAGGGTATGGTGCAGAAGGAGCAGTTTCGGCTGCATCCCTCGCTTATTCGAAGATAGGCGTAGTGTGGAGGCGTGATTCGGAGGCGAACGCGGTCGTCGCAGAGGGATTTATAAGTCGGCGTGAGGAAGTAGGCCGGCGCATCGGCAAGGAGGGTATTTTTGATTATATCTGCGATGTGGTCTCGGTGTTCGAGACCGACGATTGCGTCGATTTGGCCTGCCTCACTGAGCAACTTTTTACCGAGGCGTTGCGGGAGGCAGCCGGCGACTACGATTTTTCGCACCCTGCCCTTTTGCTTTTGCTCGATGGCGTGGCGTATTGCATCAATCGCTTCGGCTTTGGCGGGTGCGATGAAGCCACAGGTGTTGATAACGACGACATCGGCGTTGTCGGTATTCTGGTTAATGATGAAGCCGGCCTGTGCGATTTGCGCCAGCATCCGTTCGCTATCGACCATATTTTTTGGACAGCCGAGGGCGATAAATCCGACAGTTATCCGGCTCCGGCTTTTGCCTATGCTGGGACGAGTCCGTTTTTTGTTCTTTTTTGTGGTCATTGGCCGATATAATAAGATGTTTGACGACCGTTACAAGAACGTTATACTGGATAACGACCTTTGGTTTTAGAAACGTGTCCGTGGAGGGCAGTTTATGGATGAGTTACAAGTTGGAAAGCCGGGCGGTCAGGACGCTGACAAGCCGATTCCCTTTGATGATGGGCTGGCGGTGTCTCATTCGCCTTTGGATTTGGGCGGAGGGGCGGCGCCTGGTGCAGTGGGTTCGGAAGCAGCACCTGCACGTCCGGCTGTAAGGGACACTGGTAAGAAGGCGAGCTGGCCTGACCGGATTACCGGCATAAAGACCTTCTATACAAAGCTGCATCCCGGGGCGATTGAGTTTCTCGATGAGCAGATTAGCAACTGGCTGCGGGATAACCCGGGCGTCAATATAAAGCGGACAAATGTCGTTACCGGTGACGTCGTCGCCAAAAAGACCGAGCCGAACCTCATAATCACGATTTGGTATTAACCGCTGTCGGCAAGAAAATTTGACGTGCCACAACAGCGAGATACAATGTAAGAGTTCACTAGGGGTGGTTCGCCCTCGTTGCTGTCTTGCCTGCCGCCTCGACTCGCGCCGAGAGACGCGGAGGCAGGCGACAGCAAGACGCGGGGGTGGACCTGAGAGTAAACCCTTTGAACCTGAACAGGGTGATACCTGCGTAGGGAAGTGATTGGTAGTAAACAATCGGGATTGTTCGAGAGTAGAATCGCTTCCTTATGGAAGCGATTTTTGTTTTTACCTTTAACCGCAGAGACCGCTGAGAGCGCAGAGATGACAGAAGAAGAAAAATTAAACAAAATCACGGAGAGTATTATTGGCGCAGCAATCGAAGTCCATCGTGCTCTTGGGCCAGGCCTACTTGAGTCCGCTTATGAGGCATGCTTAGCGTTTGAACTGGTCGGACAGGGATTGAAGATTGAGCAGCAAAGGCCGATTCCGATAGTGTATAAGAGAGTGAAGTTGGATTGTGCATACCGGCTTGACATTCTGGTCGAGGGCCTTGTTATAGTTGAAATCAAGGCAGTTGATCAATTGGCGCCCATTCACAGGGCGCAGTTGCTATCATACCTTAAGCTTTCGGGATGCAAAGTTGGGCTGTTGATTAACTTTAATGCGAAAGTTCTCAAGAATGGTATTATCCGGGTGGCAAATAATTTTCCTGATTCTCCGCGGGCTTTGCGTGCTCCGCGGTGAATTTTTTCGACGGGTGGGAAATGGCAACACAGTTAGAGAGAGCGAAGAAGGGTATTATAAGCGACGAAGTGAGGTTTGTCGCAAAGGCGGAGCAGGTTGATGCGGAGCTTGTGCGTGATGAGATTGCAGCGGGTCGGTTAGTGATACCCGCCAACAAGATTCACCTGAAGAGCAATCTGAGGCCGGCGGGTATAGGGCGGCTGCTTAGGACCAAGGTCAATGCCAATATCGGGGTGAGCAGCGTCCGCAGCACGGTCGAGGAGGAGCTTGAGAAGATGCGGGTTGCGCTGGGGGTCGGGGCAGACGCGATTATGGATTTGAGCACGGGTGGGGATTTGGACGTGATAAGAGAGTCGCTGTTAGCCGAATGTCCCGTGCCATTCGGGACGGTGCCGATTTACCAGATGGTTTCGGACAGGACGGTGGAGGAGGTCAACGAGAAGAGTATCCTTGAGGTGATTGAAAGGCAGGCAAAGCAGGGGGTTGACTTTTTCACCATACACGCCGGTGTGCTGAGGGAGCATTTGTCGCTGGTTGGGAAACGAGTGGCGGGGATAGTGAGCCGGGGCGGTGCGCTATTGGCGGAATGGATGCTGTATCACGGCAGGCAAAATCTGCTGTATGAGATGTTCGACGAGCTGTGCGCCATAATGAGGGAGTATGACGTTTGTTTTTCGTTAGGCGACGGGCTACGGCCCGGCTGTTTGGCTGATGCGACGGATGAGGCGCAAATAGCGGAGTTGAGAACATTAGGTGAGCTGACGCAGCGGGCACAGGAGGCGAATTGTCAGGTTATGGTCGAAGGGCCGGGGCATATACCGTTCGACCAGATAGAATACAATATGAAGATTCAGCAGGAAATCTGTCGTGGCGCGCCGTTTTATGTCCTGGGGCCTGTGGTTACTGATATTGCGCCGGGGTATGACCATATAACGTCGGCTATCGGAGGCACGGCAGCGGCATATTATGGTGCGTCGTTTTTGTGCTATGTTACGCCGAGGGAACACTTAGGTCTTCCAAATGCTGAGGACGTGCGTGCGGGGGTGGTTGCGGCGAGGATTGCGGCCCACGCCGGCGACGTGGCGCGAGGACTTGCAGGTGCGGCGGCGCAAGACAAACGCTTGGGCATTGCCAGGGCGGACCTTGACTGGGATGCGCACTTTGCCCAGTCGCTCGACCCGGATACGGCGAGGAAAATGCACGAGGAGGCGTGCGAGGGCATAGCTCCCAAGGGGCCTGATGCGGATTACTGCTCAATGTGCGGCCGGCAATGGTGCAGCGCGAGGATAAATAAAATAATCCGCGAAAAATTAAAGGCAGAGAAAACCGCCAGCAAGATAGATTGATTATTGATAAGTGTGGTCAGGTTTTCATCGCGTCGATTTCAATAAAGGCAATCGGGGCAAATATGAATATGGGCAGCCAGGCCCAAAGTTCGGGGACGACTATTCCGAACAGTTCTTCGGTAGCGAACAGCTTGCAGACGAAACCTACGACGAGAGATGCGGCGGTGATTGCGAAGCTGATTGCGATGGCGGATTTCATAGATTTAGGGTCGCGGCATACGAGGACAGGCAGGCAGACGAGAAGCATTATAAGGTTCATAATGGGGTCGGTGATTCTGAAGTGCTTCTGGCTGTAGAGAAAGGCGAGGTCTTTTAGTTTTGCCCCCTCGGCGGCCAGTTGGGACAATTGTCTGGAGCTTAGAAGAGTTTTGTGTTCGGCCCTTCGTCGGACGGGGATGTCCTTTGGTGATATATCGGTATGATAAGCCGGGAGTAACATTCGGGGTGCAGGCGTATTGCGGCCGGCGGCATCAGACCCGAGCTTTGGGATAGGCGTGAACATTCCGTGTGTGAGAAGCCAGGAGCGGCTTTTAGAATCATAGGTTGCCTTGTCGGCTTCTATCCAGCCGGTCGGTTCCCAGACGAGGGAATCGGGTTCTTTCTGGCGTGTAATGATTATGGGTTCCTGGAGCGTCGAGGATTTCACGTCGAATTTCTTGGAGCAGATTAGTGAGCCGTTGGCGTCGCTGACAAACCAAACATTGTAGGATTCTTGGCCGGGCAGGGCGTCCTGTCCGCGGACCAGTTTGTTGCTAAGGGAGGGAATTATCAATTCCTGGTCGATTACCAAAAACACCGTCAGCAACATCGCGAGGATAACTATTGGGGCGATGATTCGTTTGAGACTTACGCCTGAGGCCATCATAGCGATTAGTTCGTTGTAACGGACCATTTTGCCCAGCGAGAACGCCGCTGCGACAACCGTTATCATTCCGGCGAAGTCGCGGAAGTACAATGTGCTCTGCACGCCGTAGTAGGTGAAGATATTTCCGATTACGGCAAGCATTCCGAGGTTGGCGTGCTCGGTGAATTCATCGAGATTTACGAAAAGGTCGATTACTATTCGCAGGCCGAGCAGCACGCAGAATGCGATAGCGTAGCCTACGAGGAAGTTTTTCGCGACGTATTTATCGAGTATTTTCATTTTTTTGCGATTAGCATCATTTAATGTCGGAGGAGACGCCGATACAAGACCAGCGTCAACACGGACAGCACAGCCAGGCCCGCCCACATTAAGATAATGCCGAACGGGGCGATAACGGCACTTGGATTTTTTGCGATGTTCTTGCCCATCATTATGCAGACGACCAGTGCCAGAGCAGGGGCCACACTTGCTGCAAAGGCGGTGAGTAAATGGCCGCCTTTGAGGATGACACCCAGGCCGATGCCAGTCATAATCAGGGTTATGCAGCCGATGCCGAAGGCGAGGCGGGAGTGTATTTCGGCCCCTATCCCGGCCAGCGTTACGGCGATTTGCCTTTGCAGTTGACCTTGCATCTTTGTCAGTTGAGCACTTGGTCCGGCGCGCAGAGCGACTGATATTGCTTTCGGGGTTGTCTCGTTGAGGATATCGGCTGTTTTGAAATGGTTTGTGACCGCGGCGGGCAGAACAAGGCCTCTAACAATATGTCTGCCGAGGAGTTCCCCAGAGCTCTGGTCCGTCTGCAGTTTTGCATTTCGGATATCTAATATCAGTGTCGGCGCCAGCTCGTCTCCTTCGATATCCAAGAAGGCCCGCTGGCATCGGAGGATTTGTTGCGGCTCGTCGCTGTTCAACTGACGTTCTATAATCATCACATCGTCGGCGAGCTGGAGCCGCTTTTCATTGAGGATTGTGCAGTTTTTCGCCGTAATATCAACAATCTGACGGTCACTGTGCAGCCGAAACGACTTATTCGCGTTGGGTGCGATTGTCGTATTTATCTCCTGGGCCAATAGTTCCGCGGTAAACTGAGCGTATACCTTGCGTGCGAGCCGGGCCACGGGGTCGAAGAGCATTGGGTCGAGGCGTATTTGCTTCATTTCATCTATTTTTTTGAATTTAATGTTGTCGCCGAGCAGAGAACCGAATTCAGTGGTAATTGAAAGCCATTCGAACGAAAAGCCCGCCTCCTCTGCGGGTCCCATTTGATTGGTATTGTGGGCGGTAATGCGAACCTCGTTAAATTTCTCGTGGGGATTGAAGGTTACCTTGGCGGTTTCGGCAGTAATGATTCTTTTTATGCTGTCGTTGTCCGCGACTTCCACGGCGACAACGCCCGAAAGGACATCGTTCCTGATGTCGGCGTTATCGGCGTAAATCAGGTATCGCTCGTCAGGCGGGAGCCGATAGTAACCCTTTCTCTGCACATTTCGAAAGAGTATTTGTCTTGCGTTGTCTTTGAGCGAACTTTCCGCCCTATGCACAAAAATCGGCATCACATAAAAGCTCAGGAGCAAGTTGGCCGTTGCGACTATGATTGCCAGCGCAAGCCCCGGGTAAACCAGCGGCAGCAGCGATATACCGCTTGCTCTGCAGGCGTCAAGCTCGTTGTCGTTTGCCAGCCGGCCGTAGACCAGAGTGGTCGCAAACAACGCAGCCATCGGCAGGACAAAGGTCAGCGTAATCGGCAGAAAGTAGGCCATAAGGTCGATGACCTGGCCTGGGCCTACGCCGTATTCCTGCACGGGGCGCAGGATGCTGCCTAAGCTCATCATCAGCGTAAGAGCCACGGCGGCGAGGACGAAAATCTTGAGAACCTCGCGGAAGATATATCTGTGCAGTGTAAAGACCATAAGCTTATTGCCAATTGTCGATTGCCGATTTGCGATTGTCAATAAAGGCAGGCGGTTTGCAATGAAATTCTGCAGGTTTAGCCCGCGAGATAACGGCTTGACCTCTCTGGCGGGCTTTGGCGGCTCAGGGGGGTGCTAATGTCTGCCAATGGGGAATCGGTGCTTATCGGGTGGAGTTCGATGATAAAGCCGAGGAAAATGACAAGATTTCTCTTGCAATATAAATGGCCTTGGTGGTAGATTAAAATATAAGGTATGGAAACGGGTTAGTGAGGAATCTTAAGGGTTTTTGTGCTGCAAGGGCGAGGAGTCCTTTGGTGCATTTTGGATTTGTCCGACGAATCGGAAAGGAGAGGAAGATGTATCCGAAATCGATAATAACGCGGCTTTTTTTACTGGTGGGGCTGGGGGTATGGGTCTCGTCGGCTAACGCAGGGATATGGACCGAGCCGAATAGCTTTGCTGTGAACGTAACGGAGGGATGTAGCAGAACAGAGGTCCTGACTATTGGAAACGACGGCGGCGAAGAGCTGAATTTTATTCTGCGCTGCCGCGAGACATCCCGTGAAATACCGGAAGGATTGTCCGGCGGCGGAACCGTTGTGTCGATGGTCAAAGCAACCACAGGCGACATTATCCTGGAATACGAGTTTGGCAGACCCGTTGTCAGCAAAGGGGCGGAATATGATACGGTGAAAATAGAGGGCCTGGAAACATACCATCGGACAGGCGCCCCGATTGTTCCGGTCCGTCCGGCGACGATACTGGTTCCTTTTGGCAAGAAGGTAGTGAGTGCTCGAGTGATTCCTCTGGATGTACAGGAATTACCCGGAACATATCGATTACCGCCGGCTCAAAAACCTTATCCTCTCAGTCGCACTGGAATGATTGAGCGAACAGGGCCGAATCCGGCGATTTATGGCCGGGAAGCGCCTTGGCCGGGAATAAACTATGAGCAAACAGGCACTTATTCCAAGCGGGGCTATCAGTTGTTTGTTATTAGCATGTTTCCGGTGCAGTATGTGCCCACGACAGGCAAGCTTGCATATACGACACGGATGCGGCTCGAGATTGAGCTGGCTGATTCTGTCGAGAGAAGCGTATTGAGACCATCAGAAAATGCGACATCGGCATTAAAAAACAGGGTGGACAATCCGGGCACTCTTGCCAGCTACAGCGCCAAAGCGATGTCAGCGGAGAAACTCGGCCTGGTGGGGGCATTACCAGGCGGTGGCCCGTACCAATACGTAATCATAACTAATCAAGCTTTGGCAAGTGCGCCGGGGCCGCGGAATTTCCAGGCACTGCGCGACACAAAAATTGCCCGCGGCATAACGGCAACCATCGTTACGACGGAGTGGATATACGCCAATTACAACGGGACCAAGCCGAGCGGCGGGTCGGACAACCAGACGCGAATCCGTAATTTCCTCATCGACGCCTATCAGAACTGGGGGACCGAGTTCGTCCTGCTCGGCGGCACAAACGCCATTGTGCCTGCAAGATTGTTCTGGGTGAATTCGCTGGCAGGGGAGGTGGATTATATGCCGGTGGATATGTATTACGGCTGCGTGGAGCCGCCGGCGTGCACATTCGATGATGATGCGGATAACCTGTATGGCGAGCCGACTGACGGCGTGGGCGGCGGTGATGTTGATTTGTTCGCCGAAATTTACGTCGGCAGGGCCACGGTTGAGAATGCCACAGAGCTAGCGAACTTTATCAAGAAGACACTGGCTTACAACTCGACATACAGTGATTATTTGCCCCGCGTTTCGATGCTGGGCGAATATTTGGGATTTGGCGGGGTTTCGGAGTACGCCACGGAGTCAATGGAGCAAATTCGGCTGGGCGGACTGTATGACGGTTACTTTACCTACGGATTTGAGAACCATACGCAGCCCGGCTTTTACGATTTTGACACCTCAACTAATCTCTATGACTCTGATAGTTACACCTGGCCTAAAAGTGAGCTGATTAGTCTTATGAATGAAGGCGTCCATATCATCAACCACCTTGGGCACGCCGACTACACATACGATATGAAATTAGACACCTCCGACCTGCCTTCGCTGACCAACGATGATTACTTCTTTGTTTATTCTCAGGGGTGTATGCCAGGTGGTTTTGACACCACCAATTGCTTCGCGGAGGTCATCACAACGGTGGAGCACGGTGCTTTTGCCGTGGTTATGAACGCACGTTACGGCTGGGGGACGTTTAATAGTACGGATGGTCCGAGCCAGCGGTTCGCCAGGCAGTTCTTCGACGCGCCATTAAATAAGAGTGAGGATAAATTAGAGCTCGGCAAAGCCAATCAGGACAGCAAGGAAGACAATCTCTGGGATATTGGCGGAGGGTGCATTCGCTGGTGCTATTATGAGCTGAATTTGTTTGGCGACCCACAGCAGGAGATGAGATTTGAAGAGGCCTGCGAATGGGTAACCCTTGAGCCGGATGGAGGCACGATTGCGCCGGGGGAATCGGATGATATAAGCGTAACTTTTGATGCGATGGACCTGATACCGGGATTGTATGGGGCGGAGATTATAATTAGCTCGAACGACCCGTGTGTTTCAGCGATTGTGCCGGTAACAATGACGGTAAGCGCAGATGCCCTGCAAGTTTCTCCGGCGGATGGTTTTCAATCGAGCGGCACCAAAGGCGGGCCATTTACCCCTGCATCCCAAATTTATACGCTGACGAACAGCGGCAGCGGGCCTGTAAGCTGGACAACGCTGGAAACCGAGGAGTGGCTTGAGGTTACACCGGCTGGAGGGGTGTTAGAGCCAGGTGCTTCGGTAGATGTGAATGTCTGCATAAGTGCCAGTGCTGACCTGCTTGACCCAAACGTTTATTCGCAGGTGTTGACTTTCCAGAACCTCGACAGCGGTAGTATCAAGCCGCGTCCGATAAGCTTGACGGTGAAACCGCCCGATTTGTTCACCGAATCGTTCGATGCAAACGGCGGTGACTTTGCTTTGCTGTCGCTGATGTTTATCCCAAACGAGTCGGGGGCCTACTACGAGGCGTGCCGGGAAAAAATGCAGGAGTTCCCGACTGACTCGAACGGGGGGACATACGTTGCGCTTTGGGATGATGATTTTGCCGAGGTGATTCTGACAGGAGGCGCCAAAGTTCTGTTCTACGGGCAGTGGTACGACAGGTTTTATATCGGCAGCAACGGCTATATCACGTTTGGGCAGGGCGATGTGGGATACTCGGGAACGCTGGAGGAACACTTCGCTATGCCGCGTATATCGGGGCTGTTTACCGACCTCAATCCGCCAAACGGACAGTGCATCTCCTATAAGCAGCTTGAGGACAGGGTAGCAGTGACATTTGAAGATGTGCCCGTTTATGATGGGGACAAGACAGCGAAGAACAGTTTTCAGGTGGAGATGTTCTTTATTGACGGCACGATAAGGATTACATGGCTGAAGGTGGCGGCAACGAGCGGGGTCGCAGGGCTTTCGGAAGGCAAGGGGCTTCCTCCGATGTTCTTTGAGGAGAGCGACCTTAGCAAATACCCTGTTTGCTGGCTGTTGGGTGACTTCGACAGGGACTATACAGTTGGTTTGACTGACTTGAAGATATTTGTTTCTCACTGGCTGGATGGCGACTGCAACACGCCTTACTGGTGTGGCAGAACAGACCTCGATTTCAGCGGGACGGTTCAGGCAACCGACTTTGCCGTTTTCGCAGAGAACTGGCGTATGACTAAGCAATGGTTGCCAGGTCCGATTGCTCATTGGAAATTTGACGAAGGCACCGGCAGCACCGCAGGTGATTCATCGGGCAACAACTACAACGGCACGATAACCGGAGCAACGTGGTTTAATGACCCGGTTCATGGCTGGTGCCTGAACTTTGACGGGTCCGGGGACTGGGTTAGCATTCCAGATACCGCGGCCTTGAACATTACAGGCGATATTACTATTGCTGCATGGGTTTATTTCGCAAAAGGAGGTGCCGAACAATCCATCGTGGCAAAGACCCTGACAAGCGGACATACAAACAGCCCGTTTGATTTCAGGACCAACGTTGAGAATCCACCTAAACTGGACATAGTCAGGTCAGATGCGAGCGGACATGAAGTTGTACACGGCACGCAGCCTGTTCCTTTGAATAGCTGGCACCATGTTTTGGTGAGGGTCGAGAACAAGGTTGCGGACTTCTATATTGATGGGGTTCTCACAGATAGCTACGGGACCCTTACCAAGACGCCGACGGTAAATTCAAAGCCCCTGTATATTGGTAGAAGAGACGACGGGTTGTATTTTACCGGAAGAGTTAATGCTGTGCGGATTTACGACAGGGCATTGTCTGCTGAGGAGATTTGGCAGCTTTATGAAGAGTGGCTGAGTAAAAAGGCGACCAATCCGAATCCGGCTGACGGGGAGACAGGCGTTGACCCGAATGCTGTGCTTATCTGGTCGCCGGGCAAGGATGCCGTGACGCACGACGTGTATTTCGGGATGGACTTCAACGAGGTCAATGACGCCGATATTTACGACGCAAACGTGTATATGGGCAATCAGGATGTGAACTGGTGGGATGCCAACAACTATGACTCAAACGGCCTTGAGCCAGACACGATGTTCTACTGGCGAATCGATGAGATAAGCACGGCAGGCACAACAAAAGGCGATGTCTGGAGTTTTACGACGTGGCCAGGCGAACTCGACCCTAATTTTGCGAGCTGGTGGAAGTTCGATGAAGGAACTGGAACGGTTGCCTATGATTCGGCTGGGGACAATGACGGAAGTCTGGTTAACGGGCCGGTATGGACTACGGGCTACATCGATGGCGGTCTGGGCTTTGACGGCGTTAATGATTACGTCGATGTGCCGGATGATCCTTCATTAAGGTTCACCCAGAATAGCAGCTTCTCCATTTGCGCATGGGGCAACCCGACCTCCGCCGGCGGGAACTGCGAGATTTTATGTAAAATGCAAACGATTGGGAAGTACGACCTATTTACATATGAATTGTGGTGGAATGCGGATTATCAACTGTTCGAGTTTGTAATTTGTCAATCGGGACGTCATTTCGTAGATGTAGCAACGCCGACCGGCTCTGCTCCTGCTGGCAGTTGGTCTCACGTCGTTTGCATCTATGACAACAGAGATATGAAAGTTTACCTCAATGGCGAACTTAAAGGCAGTGGAAATTTCCCCTATGAGACTGGCACCAACACAGCCGACAAGAACGTGGGGATAGGCGCGAGATTAGTCGGTTCTGGGATAGCAAACTACTTTAGGGGAACACTTGATGATATTAGAATCTACAACCGGCCCTTGTCTGATGGCGAGATAGAGCAACTTTATCAAAGCGGCTTGTAAGTGTTTTGTTAGAATTGAACGCAAGCGAGGGCTGAGAACTGTGTTGTTCTCAGCCCTTTTGTTTTGGGCGGTTTGTCATTGAAATTACGCGGGCGATGGCTTAAAACATCGCGTGAACTTATTGCTTGCTGATTGGAGTGCGAATGAGGACAAGGGTGATTTTTGCGATTAGCTTTATTTGTGCCGCGGTTGAGTTTGCCGGCGCACAGGCGGCGGTTCTGCCGAAGACAGCGGAACTTGTTCCTGCTGAGACCATTGTGCTTGTGGATATAGGCGACTTCAATCAGTTGAGGGCGCAGTTTGAGAAATGCTTCGTGGGTAAGTTATACAAAGACCCTGCGATGGCCGCGTTTGTGGCTGACTTTACCGGCAAGTGGCGTGAGAGAATTCAGGAGGACAAGAACCCCGTTATTAAAGCCGTGCTTGATGCGAACTGCTTGCCGGAAGGCAGAGTGGCGATTGCGCTGGTGCTCACGGGGGCGGGGTGGGAGCCGGCGTTTGTTCTCATAGGTCAATGGGGCCGGAACGCCGGCAGGATAAAAGAAGCGATTGAGAGAGCGACTACGGAAGCTGTTGTGCAAGGTGCTAATAAGGCAATCGATGATTACTGCGACGTGAATCTTGTAACATTAACTACATTGACGGCCAAGCAAACCACATATTGTTTTATTGACGATTGCCTCATAGCCGGCACTGACGTCGAGACAGTCAAGTTTGCCGTAGCCCGGATAAAGGGTGCCAGTGGTTCGGCGTTGGCAGCCGATAACGATTACGTCGCGGCAATGGGAGCGGTCGGGCCTTATCACGACGTTGATTTGTATGTGAACACCAAACAACTGCTAAGGACAATGGTCGCCGGAGATACGACCGGCGAGGACCGTATGGTGGTGTCTAATCTGGGGCTCGATAATGTGTCGGGTCTGGGCTGTTCGCTGGGTTTTGGCACGGATGGGGGCGGGTCGCTTTGCGGAAAGGCCTTTTTGAAAACGCTCGGGTCCAGGAGAGGCGTCATGAAGATGCTTGAGACCCGAACGGAAGCAATCAAGGCGCCAGCGTTTGTGCCAGCATCGGCCTATTCGGTGAGTGTTCTGAACGTGGACGTCAAGCGGGCGTATGATGAGCTGGTCAGCATAATTTATGGTTTCGACCCCAATGAGGCAATGTCGCTGCAAAAGCCGCTTGTTGAGGCAGATGCTAATGGCGAGCCGGCGGTTGCACTGAGGCCCGACATAATTGAGCATCTGGGTTCGGAGATAGTGATTGCGCAAACCATAAACAAACCTTTTTCGACCGGCGTGACGCCGACGGAGACCCTGATAGCGATTTCGGTAAGCAACCGCAGCGCCCTGGTAAAATCCCTGTCACGATGGATGGAGCCGAATAATCCTGAATATACGCTGGAATTGTTGGGGCACACGATTTACCTTTTAGGTTCTTCTGGTGTGCCGTTTTTCGGCGGCTCGCCAGCCCCCGCTGCTGTCTTGCGACAGCAAGACGCGGGGGGCAGAATGGCTTTTACGATTACCGACACGCATTTGATTTTAGGCCAGGAGCCGGCTGTTGAGCGGGCGATTCGGACATTGGGAGGTGCGGAGAGTGGGTCGATTGGTTCGGCTGAATGGTTTGCTGCCGCGAAATCCGCCGTGCCTTCCGTTGTTGGATTGGCCTGTTTCGAAGACAACGCGGCATCAGGGGAACTGTTGTGGTGGATGCTGAAAGAAAGTGCAAAGACCCGACGCGCAAATATGGGTATAGGGTCGACTGCGGCTGTTTTGGCAAGTGCTGGCTTATGGCAATCCGCCGATTTTAATCTCTTGCCTGAGTTTGGCGCGGTGCGGAAGTATTTTGGCTGCTCCGCCTTTTACGGCGTCAGCCGGGCCGACGGTTTCATCTTTGAGTTCAAATACCTAAGTTCCCGCACCGGCAATAGCCCTTGACGAACGTCCTGTGACAAGCTAAAATCACCCTCTCATTTGATTACTGAGTTAATTTAATGCGATAGGAGAACCCCGTGAAGGCAAGTGAAATGCGGCCTGGTATGGCCGTTATGATGGATGGCGAGTTGTATATCTGCACTCGTTTTGCTCACGTGACGCCGGGCAACCTGCGGGCATTCGTGCAGGCCAAGCTCAAGAAAATCTCCGACGGCATCACCATGGAGAAGCGTTTGCGTGCCACCGAGGACGTGGAACAGGCGTTTTTAGACAAGCGGGAAATGGAGTACCTTTATTCGGACAGCTCAGGCCACGTCCTGATGGATATGCAGACTTATGACCAGATAACGGCGCCGGATGAGATGATTGGTGAGCTTATACATTTCTTCAAGCCCAACACGGTGGTTACCACGCTTCTGCACAACGGAAACGTCGTCACCATCGAGATTCCCAAGGCAGTTGAGCTGACGGTTACCGAGACGACGCCAATGCTGAGGGGCGCGACGGTAACCAACCAGATGAAGGACGCGGTTCTGGAGACGGGCCTGAGTATCCGTGTGCCTCCCTTTATCAACGTCGGCGACGTGGTGCGAATCAACACCGACGACGGCTCATACACCAGCCGGGTCAACAAATAGCTTTAAGAACCTACCGGCTTAATGAATAACCTTGTTGAGGGGGTAAGTGATAATCCCTGATGCGCCGGCGCGTTTGAGGGCGGGGACGAGGGTCCTTTCGATTTTGTCCTCGATAATCACTTCGACGGCGATGTAGTTGGGGTCGGCCAGTCCTGAAATCGTTGGGCTTTTTTCTGCGGGAAGGACTTTCAATATTTTGTCGAGGTTGGCTTTTTCGACGTTCATTTTCAGGCCGACTTTGCTGCGGGCATCGATGGCGGCCTTGAGAAGCATTGTTATGTTTTCGATTTTTTCTTTTTTGAATTTATCCTGCCAGCTTTGCTTATTCGCAATAAAGCGGGTTGTGGAAGTGATGACGGTGTCTATTATCCGCAGGTTATTTGCCGCGAGCGACGTGCCCGTTTCGGTAAGCTCGACGATTGCATCAACGAGGCGGGCCTTGACCTCGGTGGCGCCCCAGCTGAACTCGACCTTAACGTCGATGTTTTTATCGGCGAAAAACTTTTTGGTTACGTTGACTAATTCGGTGGCGATGATGCCTCTTTTGAGGTCCTGCGTTTTTTTTACTTTTGATTCGTCGGGCACGACCAGAACCCATCTGGCCGGCCTACTTGTTGCCTTGCTGTAACCAAGTTCGCAGACCTCAACGACGTCGGAGGCGTTTTCCATTATCCAGTCGTAGCCGGTTATGCCGGCGTCCAGCACGCCGTCGGCGACGTATCGGCTCATCTCCTGTGCTCGCAACATAGTCAGTTGAATCTGGTCATCGTCAATAGTCGGCAGAAAGCTTCTCCCGGCGCCGGAGATGTTGAAGCCGGCCTTGCGGAAAAGCTCGATTGTCGCCGCACTGAGACTCCCCGCGGGAATACCTAATTTCAGCACTTCTTGTGGCATATTATGTTCTTCCGAAAAATCGGGTTACTTGTGGAGCTTATTGTTTACGTTTTCTTTGCCGGTTTTGTTTTTTTGGCCTTCTGTGCCTTCGGCGATTCACTTTCGTGCCGCAAAAGCGAGTAGAAATCGTGTGCACTTTTCATCGGTATCTGCCGGGCCAAAAAACCTTCTATTTCCTCATAGCCGGCTTCGGCGTGAGCAAGGCCGTTGGTCTTGAGGTATTCTATCATTTTCGGCGTAAGCGGGATTGCGTGGCCCTGCAGCGCCGTCAGCATACAGTAATCGACCACGAAGGGCGTGGCGCCGGCAAATTTTTCGAGGACTTGTTTTGCCGGACGTTTGCCTAATTTTTTGAGGGCCTGCAAACTGAGCATATTGTATTTTTCAAACACCGCTTTCAGCGAGTTGACCAGCGCAGTCGCCATGTTGCGTGCCGTTGCTGTTTCCTGTCCGAGCACTTCGGCTATTTCGTCGACCACGGCCACTCGCAAATCAGTCCAGTCGACAAAGTAGTCCTTGAGTTTTTTGATTGCGGATTGTGCCTGCGCCTCGGTCATATTTTCGCTTACGACGGCATAGACAATCGCATCCACCGGCTCGTCAAATTCGGCGCCTGTGTGCCTGGCGGGTTGCCGCTTCAACGTGCGATACAGTTTTTGAACCTTCTTTGAGTATTCTCTGCTTTCTTTCATAGGCGTTTACAAGAGCATAAGAGTGCCTGGTGAATATAACAGTTATTCGTGCTCATGGTCAATCGAATCTTTGTCCTTGAATTCATTAGCCAAATCGTCGATGAGCTTCATAGTTTCCAGTGCTTTTTTGAATTTGTCGTCCAGATGGATATTCAGAACGGGGCAGAACCTGCTTTTGACTCTCTCGGCCAGCAGCATCTGGATTCGCCTTTTTGCGTGCGTTATCGCGGCGAAGGTGTTGTTTTGGGCGGCTTCCGTGCCCCCGAACATACTCAAATACACGTTGGCGATTCGCAGGTCCGCCGAGACATCGACCCTCATGACGCTTACAAACGCTTCTATTCGCGGGTCGCTGAGGTGGTTTGCTATTGCGTCACTGACCGCCTCCCTGACAACACGCGCGATTTTCTCCTGTCTTCTTGTGGGCATAACTGTTGGCCAGTCGGTTTACTGATACTGAAGGGTTCTCGCTACCTTGACGATTTCATAGAGTTCAAGGATGTCGTCGGTTTTCACGTCGTCGAACCTGGCGATTTTTATGCCGCACTCCGTACCGGTTTTTGCCTCGCTGACATCATCTTTGAAGTGCTTGAGCGACTCGATACTGAGGTTGTCCCGGATAACAATGTTGTCGCGTATCAGGCGTATTCTTGCGTTCTTTTTGACGACGCCGTCGCTTACGAAACAGCCGGCTATTGTGCCGACTTTTGAGACTTTGAAGGTTGTTCTTGCTACGGCTCTTCCGAGAGTTTTCTCCTGCTCTTCGGGTTCGAGCAGACCGACCATCGACTTTTGCAGGTCTTCTGTTATGCGATAGATTATGTTGTAGAACCTGATATCGACGCCTTTTTTCTCGGCCATTTTGGCGACGTGCTCGTCGGCCACGACGTTAAAGCCGATGATGATGGCGTTGGACGCCTCGGCAAGGACGACGTCGCCCTCGGTGATGCCGCCCGTGCCTGCGTGCAGAATCTTGAGCTTGACTTCGGAGGTGCTCAGTTCCGACAGATATTTTGTCAGCACATCCACTGAGCCCTGAACATCGGCGCGGAGGATAAGGTTAAGCTCCTTGACGTTGCCGGCTTTTATCTGGGCGAAGAGGTTCTCCAGGGTGATTTGAGTTCTTTTGGCAAGTGCCCCTTCTCGTTGGCGCATTTGATTTTCTTGTGCGGCTGCTTTGGCTTTGTTGATGTCATCGAGGACGTAGAATCTGTCGCCTGCGTTCGGGACGAACTGAAGCCCCGTTATCTCCACCGGAGTGGAGCTGGCGGCGGTTTTGACGCTTTTGCCGAAGCCGTCCTTAAGCGTTTTGACCCTGCCATAGGCACAGCCGGCAAGGACTACGTCACCTTTGTCCATTCGCCCCTCTTTTATTAGCAGCGTTGCGACCGTCCCCCGTGTGGGCGACAATTTTGCCTCGACAACCCAGCCGGTGGCCGGGATTGTATCGTCGGCCTTGAGTTCCAATAGTTCGGCTACGTAATCGAGGTGTTCAAGCAGGTCGGCGACGCCTTGTCCGGTAGTAGCGCTGGTCTTGACGACTTCGGTTTGCCCGCTCCATTCGACCGGCGCTAATTCGTGCTCCGCCAGCTGGGCGTAAATGCGGTTGATGTCGCGGCCGGGCAAATCTATCTTGTTCAGCGCTACGATGACGGGGACATTGGCCGCCTTTGCGTGATGTATGGCTTCGATGGTCTGCGGCATCACGCCGTCGTCGGCAGCAACGACCAGCACTACTACGTCGGTCATATTGGCGCCTCTGGCCCGCATAGCTGTAAATGCCTCGTGGCCCGGGGTGTCCAGGAATGTAACCTTACCCTGCCCGACATTGACCTGATATGCACCGATGTGCTGGGTGATTCCTCCCGCTTCGCTGGCTGTAACGTTGGTGGAGCGGATTTTGTCCAGCAAGCTCGTCTTGCCGTGGTCGACGTGGCCGAGCATAGTGGCGACAACGGGGCGTCTTTTGGAATTCTGCCGCTGTCTGCTTTCAAAGTCGGCACGTATCCGGTCTTCGAGCGACAGCTTGTGCTCGATTAGCAGCTCTGTGCCGAATTCCAGCGCAACAAGCTGGGCGACGTCCTGACCTATGATTTGGTTTGCGGTGGCTATCAAATTCTGCTGCATCAGCTTGGCTATTATGTCGGAGACCTTGACGGCCAAGGATGCCGCGAGGTCCTTGACGGTTATCGGTTCAGTGACCGTTGCCTTGGCGGGTTTGGCAACAGCCGGCATAGTTTCCTGTCGTGTTCTTGTGGCGATTTTTCGCAGCGGTCGCAGTCGCAGGCCTTCGCTGCCGGCGGCATCCAGCCGAGCCCGCCTTTCCTCCAAATCTCGCTCGTGCCGCTGAGGCAGCAGACGCGTTTTTTTGACGGTTGCAGCATCGTATTCGGTTCGTCTGCGTCCGTGCGTTCGCTCTTTGGGCCGTTTTGTCGGCCGTTGACCCGGCTTGCCTGCAACAGTGCCAAGCTCCTCCTCATCCCGGTCGGAGACAATTAACGGTTCGGTTACCGGAATATCGTGCCTTGGCTTTGGTCTTGGTCGTCGCGGAGCCGCCAACGGCTCAGGCGCTTCAATCCGCACGACTTGAGGGCCCGTCAGTTTTGCCGGCTCAGGTTTTTCGAGCATCGGGCCGGCGGGCACAATCGGTTTCGGCTCTGGTTTGGGCTCCAGTTGCGGGACTTTTGGCTGTTCGACTTCGACCACTTTGGCCGGCTCGGCCAGCGCCTCCGCAATCGGCGGGGCTGCCTGAATCGGCTCCGCAACCGCAACGGCCTGCGGCTCAATCTCAGCACCGACGGGCACTTGTTCTTCCACCTCGGCTACCGGCGGTTGTTCCATTGCCGGTCTTTTTGCCTTGGCTTTCTTGACTCGGACCTTTTCGAGGTCAACCTTTTCGGCTGTTTCGACTGTCGTCGTATGTTCGCCGTTGCTGAACCACTCCTTTATTGTGGCCGCCAGTCCTGCGGAGATGGTGGTCATATGGTTCTTGACGTCCAGCCCCTCATCCTGGCACTTTTTCATTATCGCAGTGCTTGAAACGCCAAGCTCACGAGCCAGAAGATATACTCTTGTTATGGCCACTGCTAAGGCACTCCACTACGTTAGGTCTGTTGTTGACTGTCCGCCTTTAGCGAGACCTCGCTCTGTGGCGGGTCCGCCGGCTGTTTTTGCTCAGATTGTTGCTGCAGAAGTTCTTGGGCCTGCTTCTGTTTGGCGTCAGCCGCCAGGTTTTTGGCTGCTTCAATAGCCGCCGCTACGAGTCGGTGGGCAAGGTCCGGGTTGATATTCAGTTCTGTTACCAGGGGTTCTGCGCCGACGTCGTCCAGGTCAAGGACTGATATGACGCCCAGTGCTATCAGCTTATCCACGAGGGTATCATCGGCGCCCTCGATGCTCTTTACGCAGTTTGTCAATCGTTCTATGCCCTGATTGTATTCGTCTGGTGTGAGGATATCGATGTCCCAGCCGGTGAGGCGTGCGGCGAGGCGGACGTTCTGTCCGTGCTTGCCTATCGCCAGGCTCAACTGGTCTTCATCCACGACGACGGTCGCTCTACCCAGTTCAAAACACAGTGCGACTTCGCTGACCTTGGCCGGCATAAGCCCATTTGTAATGAATACCTGCGAGGAATCGCTCCAGCGGACGATGTCAATTTTTTCGCCGCCAAGCTCATCGACGATGCTCTTTATGCGGCTGCCGCGCACGCCGACGCAGGCGCCGACGGGGTCAACCTTTTCATCGAGGGAGGCGACGGCGACCTTGGTTCGGTAGCCCGCCTCGCGGGCAAGGGCCCTGATTTCAATAATCTCTTCGGCGATTTCGGGCACTTCCTGCTCGAAGAGCCGGCGTATGAAATCCGGGTGCGTCCTCGAAAGGATGATTTTAACCTGGTTCGAGACCTCCTTGACTTCGAGTATGAGGCACCTGATTCTTTCGCCCGGCTTGTGCGACTGGCCGACTATCTGCTCACCCTTCGGCATAAATCCTTCAGTTCGGTGGTCCAGACCGACGACGAGTGAGCCGCCTTCGTATCGCACCACCGAGCCGCTCACTATCTCGCCTTTGCGCTGCACAAACTCGGAGTAGATGCTGTCTCTTTCGTCGGCCTTTATTTTCTGAATCATAACCTGCTTGGCGCTCTGGGCGGGTATTCGGCCGAGCTGTTTGATGTCGATTGGCTGTTTATCCTTTAAAGCGGTAACCTGCCCCGTGTTGCGGTCGATTTGGACCACAATTTCGCTGTCAGGCGCCCCGAAATGCTTCCTGACGGCAGAGACCATAGCTTCTTCCAGGTCGGCAAAGATGGATTCCTTGTTGATGTTCTTGTCTCTGGCTATGTTCTCAACGATTCTCAGCAATTCCTGGTTCATTTGCTTCCACTTCCTTACTTTCGGAAAAAAAATGGAAACCATAACGGTTTCCACTACCCCAGCACGGCCCCAACGAATACAGGTTGTCGTCGGTTTGATGCTACATCATCTGCCTCCGGTGATGGGCGCCGCAAAATGCGGTCCCATCAGCAACCCGACTTATCAGCCGCCACTGGAGCAGAAACCTATGCATCCCGGCCACCATCGGCACGAAACCTGCCCGTCCGGCAGGCGAGCCCTCGCCGAACCGACCTATTGTTCGGCTAATATCCACTGTTCGTAGACCCTGTAAACACCATTCTACGCACCTACGGATTCAGGTTCTGCAGCCGTAATCCTTAACACATAAAAACATTATACTAATCGTCAAAGCCGGTAATAACAATAATTTTTTTTGCGATTCTGAGGAATTTTTGGGGTTAGTTGGTGGGACTTGAACGGATTCATCCGCACAACAGCAACAGTTGTAACTTGTTCTATTGAGCAGATTTATGGGATTAGAGTGTATTTGCGGATGCGTTGGGTGTCGTTTCGGCTGTCAGGTTGCCACCGGCTGAGGGATTTGCCGGGCGACGGATGCCGGCTCCATTGGCAGGGTGAAGAAGAACGTAGCGCCTTCGCCGAGTTTGGAGGTGAGCCATATTCTGCCGCCGTATAGTTCAACGATTTTCTTGACTAAGGTAAGCCCCACGCCGGTGCTCTCGAACTGGTCTTTTGGCTGGAGGGTCTGGAAGAGCTTGAAGATTTTCTCGAAATGCTGCTCCGCGATGCCGGGGCCGTTGTCGGAGACGCTGAATTTCCAGAAACCGTTTTCCTCGGTGCAGCCGACTTTTATGACTCCTTCGGGCTTATCCATAAATCTTACGGCGTTGCTGAGCAGGTTTTGGAAAACCTGTTGAATGCGGGTTAGCTCGGAGGTAATAACAGGGAGCTGGTTTTCAACGGTGATGTGTATGTTGGCAGGGGGGGCGAGCGACTCGATAACCTCGGGCATAAGCTTATTGAGGTCGATTTGGACGGGGGCCTCTGTTAAGCGTCCTATTCTTGAGTATTGGAGCACGCCATCGAGAAGGTTGTTCATCCGGTTGACTCGGCTGAGAAGCAGGTTGAGTTGTTCTTTGCCCTCTGCGTCGAACTTGTCGGCGTAGTCCGCCGCCAGCCAGTCGGTGAGGGCCTTGATGGCCCGCAGAGGCGCCTTCAAATCGTGAGATACGATATATACGAAGTCCTGGAATTCCTTACTGATACTTTCGACCTGCTTGAGCAGCCCCTCGACCTCGCTCGGGGCGGTGAGCTTGTCCTGCCTCGGCTCGACGCCGAGTCGAGACGGGTCGCACCGTTGAGTCTGTTTTTCCTCTGCGGTCTGTGGTTTATCCATCAGCCGATTCCTCATATCATCGGTCTTGAGTGTGGTTACAAGGCCCCCTAATCAAGAATGGCTCCTGCGTATAGGTTTAATATCGTGAGTAAGCCGGAAGTAGTTAAATACAGGAGTGATGCTTTCATCAGATGCGTGGTATTCCCGCAAAAAAATGGGGGAGATTGCGGGCTGTCGGACAGGCAGTTCTGCTCTGGTCCGATAATGTGCCCGACTCTGCGTCTGGTTAGTCGGGGGCAGGAGTGAGCAGGGCGGTTATCTTCTCTGCTGATACATCAATTCTTGATACCCGCAGCCGTTTGCCTCCGAATTCGAAGACCGGCTCAAACGGTTCGTCGTTCAGAAGCGACCGACAAACTTGGGCCGCGATGTTATTCGGCTCCATACCAGTGGAAGACAGCCAATCCAGGTATGCCTTGTCGCCTATCAACTTCGCCACGGATGTGATGTTGACTGCGCCGAGAGCGACACTATTGATGTGCAGGTTCAGCAGTCCTTGTTGGTTGATTGTGGGATTCAGCTCGATGGTTGCAACAAGGTCAACAGGCCTTGCCCCGGCAGTCGCCATCAGGATGATTTTCTTCTGTGGTGTCAAAAGGACCTGCGGGTCGGTTAAAGTGATATTGTGCAGTTTTATGGGCTGATGCAATCGGGCGATGATATCATTTAATCCCTCCTGCGTGATAACGACCTCAAACGACTCGCGGAGCTGAGCACCGTTGAAAACAGCCGGCAGCAGGTTATGCGTCAGATACGGGCTTATCTGATTTTGGTCTGCAACTCGAACGGGGGCGTAGCGGCTGGGTTTGTATGCCGTCAAAGCCAACGCCAACGCTAACAATACCAATACGAGAACAATTCCCAGCCGGAAGTACCATCTGAATTTTGTCTTTTTCGCTTTTTGCGAATCTTTTTTCATCGCAGCACAACTGAAGTCTTGTTAGAAATACATCGGGCGGTTATAGTAAGAGTTCAAAAGTTAAAAGTAAAAGCTAAAAACTAAAGAGAAAGGATTTGTTGATATGTCGAATCACTTTGGCGACCGGCTGTTTGAGGCCGTAAAGAGCAAGCATACATCATTGATTGTAGGATTGGACCCTGTTTACAGCCGGCTGCCTTCAGCGATAACGAGCCGACGGGAGATGAACGATGAGTTCGACGTGGCCTCGGCGGTTGATGCGATATTCGATTACTGCACACAGGTGCTGCGGATTGTTGCGCCGATGGTGCCCGCCGTGAAAATCAATATCGCCTTTTTTGAAAAATACCTGTGGGAGGGCATTGAGACGTACTATTCGCTTATTTCGGAGGCGAACGAGCTGGGCTTAGAGGTAATCGGCGACGTAAAACGCGGTGATATCGGCCACACGGCTGAGGCATACGCGGCGGCGCATCTGGAAAATCCGGAAATGGCCGGCCTGGAGGATACACTTGCCCCCGATGCGATTACCATCAACGGTTTTGCCGGTGCCGAGGGCATAGAGCCGTTCGCGGATGTTGCAACCAAACAGGGTAAGGGCGTTTTTGTGTGGGTGCGGTCGAGCAACCCGGGCGCTGCTGTCATCCAGGATTGTGCCTGCAGCGACGGGCAAAAGGTGTATGAGAAAATCGCCGAGGTTGTCGGCGAGATTGGCGACAAACCCGAAAGAATCGGAAAGGCCGGCTACAGTAATATCGGTATGGTCGTGGGTGGGACTGCGCCGGAGGCGACCGCCGCACTGCGGAAAAAATACGATAAGGTCTGGTTCCTCGTCCCCGGCTATGGCTCGCAGGGCGCCTCGGCAGCAGATTGTGTCCGCTTCTTAAAACACGACGGTAGCGGAGCGCTGATTAACGCCTCTCGCTCGATAATCTACGCCTACGAGAATCTTAAATACAAGGAGCAGTTCGGCGACAACTGGAAAAAAATTATCGAACAGGCCGTCATCGACGCCAAATTAGACATCGCAAAGGCCGTCCAGGATGCACTGTAGCTTTTGGGCTTGTTTTAGGTTGTTGTCTGTATATCATAGTTTCGTCAGAAAATAGGTTTGGTTGGTGATACTATGATTGCCATAGTCGAGCAAAATCTGGAAGCGTTGCAAAAGTTGTGTCGGCAGTATCATGTCTTTCGGCTTGAGTTGATTGGTTCTGCGCTAACGCGTGAGGATTTTGACTTAAAAGAAAGCGACATTGATTTTCTCGTTGAGTTTCAGCCGTTGAAACAGGGCGAATACGCAGACACCTATTTCGGACTGCTTGAGGCGTTAGAATCGCTTTTCAACAGACACGTCGACCTCGTTATGGTTCGTGCCATAAAGAATCCTTATTTCCTCGAATCCATTAATAAGAGCCGGAAGGTGCTTTATGCAGCTTGAGACCAAAAAACTACTCGAAGATATTCGGCAGGCCTGTGAAGAAATATCTGTGTTTACCGACGGCAAAACGTTTCAGGATTATAAGCAGGACCGCCTACTTCGAAGCGGAGTCGAAAGGCAGTTTGAGATTATCGGTGAGGTACTGAACCGTCTCGTCAAGACCGCCCCGGATGTGGCCAATCAAGTCAGCCATTACAAACGCATCATCTCTTTTCGTAACATCCTGATTCACGGCTATGACCTCGTTGAAGATGCCGTCGTATGGGATGTCGTAGCGAAAGACCTGCCATTGCTCCATAGCCAAGTTGTCAAGCTGCTGGGTAATGCTCATTAATATGGACACGAATTTTCTCGGCGGTAAAACATTTCTGGTGATGGGTTTGGGGAGGTTTGGGGGAGGGGTGGACGTTGTGAAGTTCGCCTGCTTGGTCGGGGCGCAAGTCATAGTTACGGATTTGGCAAAGCGGGAGGCGCTTGCCGAATCAATTAAGCAATTAAAAGGTCTTGAGGTTGAATATCATCTTGGCTCTCACGACCCAGCCGATTTTCAGCAGGCCGATATTGTGGTCGTCAACCCGGCAGTGCCATTAGATAACAAGTTTGTGCAGATAGCCAGGCGGGCCGGAAGGCGGGTTACTTCGCAAATAGAACTATTCTTTGAACTTTGCCCAGCCACGATAGTCGGCATAACCGGCGCAAACGGTAAAAGCACGACGACGGCACTAACCGCACATCTTCTGCGAAGTCGATTTGGCAACAAAGTTTGGCTGAGCGGCAATATAGGCAATGAGCCGATGCTGACAATCGTTGACCAGATAAGCCACGATGATTTGGTTGTGCTTGAACTGTCGAGTTTCCAGATAGAGCAGTTGACCCAAAGCAAACAAGCCCCGCAGGTCGCTGTGCTGACCAATCTTACGCCTAATCACTTGGACCGTTATGGGACATTCGAGGACTATTGCAGGGCGAAAGAGCCGCTTTTCCAGTATCAGAAACTTGATGAGAAACACCCGGCGGTTTCGATTTTCAACGGCGAGGATAAGGTTGGTTGTGAGTGGTTTGATAAATACAAGGAAAAGACGGGTCGGCTTTGTATGAAGTTTTCAGCCGACGAAGTGCCAGCGGGTATTCGCAAGGTTTTTGGTTTGCCGGGCCGGGCCAACCTCTCAAATCTGGCTGCCGCCCTTGCTGTTGTCCGGTATTTTGGCGTAACCGACGAGCAGGTAATCGCTTGCCTGCCCAAATTTAAGGCCCTGCCCCATCGGCTGCAGCTTGTCGCGGATGCAAAGGGCGTTCGCTGGTATAATGACTCAAAGGCCACAACCCCCGATAGCGCAATTGTCGCCCTTGAGGCGTTTGACAGCCCAATTATCATCGCGGGCGGGTATGATAAGCACATACCCTTCGGTGGATTCGGCCAAAAAATCGCCCAAAGAGCCAAAGCCGCAATCCTCATAGGCCAGACTGCCCAGGTGATAGCCGAGGCCATACAGGCCCATCCGCAAAGCCACGCACAGGTCAAACGTGCAAAGTCGCTGGCTGAGGCGGTTGTGCTGGCCAATGCCCTTGCGGAAAGGGGGGACGTGGTAATACTAAGCCCCGCCTGTGCAAGTTACGATATGTTCGAGAATTACGAGCAGCGGGGAGAGCAATTTATAGACCTCGTAAGTAAACTTGCGCACTAATTATCGGAACATTCGTCTGCCTGTCATTTTATTATTGATAATTGATAATTGATTATTGAGGGTGACATTGGCCTTCGAATCAACAATCATCAATAATCAATTATCAGTTGCTAAAGCCATCCCTTGAAGCCGTCGATTTGCACCGTGATAACACATTCGATTTTTAAGGGATTGGTGCGATGGAGGACATGCCCGAGCGAAGGAGAGAGAGACGGCTAAGGTATCAATGGCCCGTCTGGTTCGCCGAGGATTTTAATGGGATGCTTTCCCAGGGTCAAATGGTGGACGTTAGCAGCGGAGGGGCGGCCTTTACCTGTTTTGCCGACAGGGGCTGTCCCAACCCGGGCCAGCACATAACTACACGTATTAGCGTCCCGTTTTATTACCCGGATGAAAGTTTCGATGTCAGCGAATTTGTCCGTGCCGGCTCCGTCTGTCGTATTGACCATCTCCCCAATGGTCTGCGGCGGGTCGCGATACAATTCTCCAACCCGCTTCCGTTCAAACCCGGCGAACAGCCCTTCGCTCGGTTGGATTACCAGGCTGTCTCTGAAGCCGCGACAGCTTAACAACAACGCTACGGTAACTCTTAACGATTCATCCCCCGAATGGGAGTGCTGGGATTCGAACCCAGGACCTACGCATTAAAAGTGCGGTGCTCTACCACCTGAGCTACACTCCCGGTTGGCCGACCAAGATAACCGCTTTGGTGATGACTTGTCAATGACTACCCCCGACAAAACAGGACTGTCAGCGGTTCAATTGCGCGTAAACACGGTCTGTCGTCATTGACACCGGCCTTTTGGATAGATACCATCGCTCGTCTATGAAGGTTCTGGAGCGCATAGTATGACTAATGTGACGCTAATAACAGGTGATGGCATCGGCCCGGAGATAGCAGAGGCCGCCCGAAGGTGTATTGATGCAACCGGGGTGGCAATCAACTGGGAAACGTGCGAGGCGGGGGCTGAGGTGATGGAGAGGGAAGGCACCCCTCTGCCCGAGGCCACTTTGGACTCGATAAGGAAAAACCGCGTCGCGCTGAAGGCCCCGATAACGACGCCTGTCGGCACCGGCTTCCGCAGCGTCAACGTGCACCTGCGTCAGGTGCTTGACCTGTATGCCTGTGTCAGACCCTGCAAGAGCTACAAAGGCGTTCGCAGCAAATATACCGACATCGACCTTGTCATAGTCCGCGAAAATACGGAAGACCTCTACGCGGGTGTCGAATTCGAGAAGGGAAAGGACGAGACGGCTGAAATTATCAACTGGCTGAATAAGCACAGCAAGAAGCAGATAAGGCAGGATTCCGGGATAAGCATTAAGCCCATTTCGATATTTGGAACGCAGCGTATTGTCCAGTTTGCCTTTGACTATGCCCGCAGGATGGGACGCAGGAAGGTAACAAGCGTTCACAAGGCCAACATTATGAAATTTACCGACGGACTGTGGCTGGACGTGAGTCGGCAGGTCGCAGCGAAAAACAGCGACATCGAGTTCGAGGACCGCATCGTTGACAATATGTGTATGCAGCTTGTTCAAAAGCCCGAACTTTACGATGTTCTTGTGCTGCCCAACCTCTATGGGGACATAATCAGCGACCTGTGCGCGGGACTGGTGGGGGGGCTGGGTATGGCGCCGGGCGCCAATATTGGCGAAAAGGCCGCGATATTCGAGGCGACGCACGGCAGCGCGCCGAAATACAAAGGGCTTAACAAGGTCAACCCCGTCGCGCTGATATTAAGCGGGGTGATGATGCTTCGGCACATAGGCAAGTCGGCGGAGGCCGAAAAGCTCGAAGCTGCTGCGGCGGCGGTTATCGCCGAGGGCAAAGACGTAACATACGATATGAAAGAAGACCGTGACGACCCCACCGCTGTCGGCACGCAGGAAATGGCCGACGCCATCATTGCGAAAGTAAAAAGTCAAAAGTAAAAAAGCAAAAGTTTACTGAATTAGGAGTTATGGAAATGAAAGTTTTTCCTCAACGATGGGGGCCTATAATGTGCGCTTTTGTCGGTTTTTTGCTGGGTGCTTTAATACCTGCTATGTTAGCTAATATGCCGCCTGTTCGCGACGCTGTAAACATTCTACTTGGCAACCGTGTGAAACCTGAAGTTCGTCCCCTTGTAGATCCTAGCGTCATCCAATATTTGCCTCCTCAAGAACGCCCCCGTATGTATCAGAAAGTTCCCCCACCTAGTGTAAACCCTCAAGGAATGAGTGTTGCGTGTGGGTGCTTTGGTCTGGTTGGTGCTCTCCTTGGCCGTAGGGCTGGTATTCGCAACAGGCGGTTGTTCTGGTGCCCAAAATGCAGCGGTTGGAAAATTGGGAGGGGAACAGCAAAGTTTTGGAGTCTGAGATTTATCGGTAGGCCCAACAAATGTTATGATTGTGGGCATGAATGGAAAGGGTAGTTTTGTAGGGTGCGATTTAGCACACGCGGTTTCTGGAACGGCCAAACGAAAAGAACACAAGATGAAATAAAACAGGCCTCGCAATTTGCGAGGCCTGTTGGTTTTTGAACGCTTTGACCTTCGTCAGGCGGGTGTCACGTTGGTGGCGCAGGGGCCTTTTTTGCCTTGGCCAATCTCGAACTGGACTGCCTGACCTTCATCAAGAGTCGCATAGACCGCGGTCTTTATCTCCGAATGATGGACGAACAAATCTTCGCCTCCGACATCCGGAGTGATAAATCCATAGCCCTTGTTTGCGTTAAACCATTTTACTTTACCTGTACTCACTCTGTACTTCTCCTTCGCTCTGTTTCCAGAGCGCACAAATAATATCTCTCATGTTAATTTACCAGGAGGTACTATCGAGAGATGAAAGAATAACCCTCTGAGGAAGCATTATAACATAAAACCTAAGATGTACAAACAAAATATTATTTTTTTCTACAAAAAAACGTCATCAGTTTTGTATAGGGCACTTAAGCACCTTCCTTCTTTGCAGAAGTTGATTTTTGTGGCAAAAAGTAAGATTTAGGTGTAGTCTATATATTCTTGTCACGGGAAACAATTACTGAAGAAGGATATTACCGTTGAGTCAGGAAACCTATCGCAAATTGATTTCGGGTGAAAACGGCGGCGTAGCAGTGGCAGTTTTGCGATTTTTTCTGCGAGTTGTCGCGGCATTCTACGGGCTGGTTATCGCCCTGCGCAACCGATTATACGACAAGGGCTGGCGCAGCAGTTATGCGGTAACCCCTGCCGGCCTCGTAACGTCTGACAGGACACAGGCCACGGTTCCGGTTATAAGCATCGGCAACATAACGGTCGGCGGCACCGGTAAGACGCCGATGGTAATATGGTTGTGTAACTTTCTACAGGCAAAGGATATCAACTGTGCCATACTTACCCGCGGGTACAAGGCGACGAAGGGGAAACAATCCGATGAGCCGGCAGTATTAGTCAGGAATTGCCCAGGCGCAGCATTGGTGGTAAATCCTGACCGGCTGGCGGGTGCTATTGAAGTAGTCAAAAGACACCACGCCCAGGTACTCATTATGGATGACGGGTTTCAGCACCGTCGGCTGCACAGGGACGTTGATATCGTAACCATCGACGCGACGCTGCCGTTCGGATTCAACAGGTTGTTGCCCGCGGGATTGCTGCGAGAACCTATTACTGCGTTGAAAAGGGCGCACGCGGCAGTCATTACCAGGTGTGATTTGGTTTCGCAAGACAATCTGGCAAAGTTGGCGGAGACCATAAGCCGGATAAATCCGAATATAGTTATAGCACGGACGATTCACGCCCCGGTTTGTGCAATGACGGCGGGCGACAGACAGATTCCACTCGAACAATTGCGGGGCAGGAAAGTCTATGCCTTCTGTGGCATCGCCAATCCGGATGCCTTCCTTGCGACAATCGGCCGGCTCGGCGCCAACCTCGTCGGCTCGAAGATTTACGACGACCATCACAACTACACTGCCAGAGACGTCAGCAGGATTTATGCGGACGCGGCACAGTCAGGAGCCGAAATGATACTTGCGACGGAAAAAGACTATAACAAAATCGGTCTGCCGGATAATGCCTCGGATTTGGTTTTGGCATATCTGGCGGTGAAGCTGCGGTTCGTTTCAGGCCAGGACCAGACAACCCAGTTGATTGAACGGTCGCTGGCAGGTAAAATCCGTGGGAAACGAACTGCTTAAACGCAGGGACTTCCTATGTATGAGAATCTTCTGAATGCCGTTGCAAAACTTGGCTCGCCGAAAGTGCTGCTGGTGGGCGACTTTATGCTGGACGTGTATATCTACGGTGATGCCGAGCGGATAAGCCCGGAGGCGCCTGTGCCGGTGCTAAAGGTAACTAAAACCGATTATAGCTGCGGCGGTGCGGGTCTGGTGGCGGCCAACTTGTGCGCATTAGGCGGGGTGCCTTTGTGCGCAGGCGTCATAGGCAATGACGCAAACGGGGAAAAACTCAAAGGTCTGCTTAAGGCAATGGGGGCCGACATTTCGGGCCTTATAGCGGTATCGGACAGACCCACGACAACCAAACAGCGTTTGATAGGTTTGGCGCAGCACCGCCACCAGCAGCAGTTATTCAGAATGGACAGTGAATCGACCGAGCCGCTGACTGAGCGACAATACGCGCGGCTGGTCGAGATTTTTGAGGGCAAGCTGCGACAGGCCGACATTATTTGTTTGCAGGACTACAACAAGGGCGTCCTGGCTGAAGCATTTTGTAAAAAGGCAATACGTTTAGCGGCCAAGGCGCGCAAAAAGGTCCTGATTGACCCGTCGCCCGTCAGTAATTATTCGAAATACGCCGGCGCTACACTGATTACACCGAATCGGTATGAAACGGGTATGGGTGTTGGTTTTGAGATAAAGACAATTGAGGACGCCGCCAGGGCCGCCCGGCAGCTTGTGCGAAAACTGGACCTTGAGTCAATAGTCATAACATTAGACAAGGAGGGGGCGTATCTCAAATCGCCTGACTTTGACGAGCATATACCGACGCGGCCCCGCAGCATTTACGATGTTACCGGCGCAGGAGACACCGTATTAGCGACTCTCGCATTAGCGCTTGCGGCGGGTTGTGATTACAAGGCCGCTGTGCAGTTGTCGAACATCGCCAGCGGGATAAAAGTGGAGAAATTCGGCGGCGCAACGGTGACTGTAGATGAGGTGGTTACTGAAATTGCCTATCTTAATCGCGGCAGCGAAGGCAAAATCCGGTCGGTCGATTCGCTGCTGGCGGAACTGGCCTGGCGTCGCAAGCAAAACCAGCGCATTGTCTTTACAAACGGCTGCTTTGATGTCATACACAGGGGACACATCGAATTCTTAAAATTCTGCAAGCATCAGGGCGATGTGGTAGTAGTCGGGCTAAACAGCGACGAGTCCGTCAAGACCATCAAGGGGCCTGACCGGCCGATTCATAACCAGGTTGACAGGGCCACGGTTTTAGGCGCGATGGAGAGCGTGGATTGCATCACCATATTCGATGAGCCGGACCCGCTAAAGCTGATTGAAAAGGTCAAGCCGGATGTCTTAGTCAAAGGCAAGGACTGGAAGGAAAAAGGCGTCGTCGGCGCTGAGTTTGTCCGGTCATACGGCGGCAAGGTGGTCCTGGCGCCTTTGGTGGAAGGCAAAAGCTCGACGCTGGTCATCGAAAAAATAAAATCGCTTGCCGCGAAGAAAAAACAGGCGATGTCTAAAGGGGGCAAGTCCCGATGAACAGGAAAGTAGAAAGCCAGATAACCCAGATTATCGAGACGCACAAAAAGATGGTTGCGGAGCTTCAGGTGTCCGGGCTGGAGATTATCGCCAATGCGGCGGAGGCGATAATCAGGGCGATGAAGAAGGGCGCAACGGTGTATATCTGCGGCAACGGCGGCTCCGCGGCCGATGCCCAGCACATTGCGGCTGAGCTGGTCAACAGATTTGAATGCAATCGCAGGGCGTTGGCGGCAGTCGCCCTGACCACCGACGGTTCCGTTATGACTTCGATTGCCAATGACTTCTCTTATGAAACCATATTTGCCAGGCAGGTGGAGGCCCTTGTCAAAAAAGGGGACGTTTTCTGGGCGATATCAACAAGCGGCTCATCGCCTAACGTTTTGGCGGCCGCCAAAGTCGCCAGACAAAAAGGGGCTTTGGTGCTTGCCTTTACCGGCAAAAGAAGAAGTAAACTCGAACGGCTCGCTGACATCTGTCTGTGTGCAGACGATAAATCAACCGCCAGAAGTCAGGAAATACATCAGCTTGCTTATCACGTAATCTGTAAGCTCGTTGAGCAAAGTTTTGCATAGGCGAATAGGACTATGTCGAACAAAGCAATATTTTTAGACCGCGACGACACATTGGTCGAAGACCCCGGGTACATAAATAATCCCGACCAGGTGAAACTTCTTGAAGGCGTCCCCGAGGCGCTAGCCGAACTTAGAGCGATGGGCTATAAGCTTGTCGTCGTGTCGAACCAGTCCGGCGTAGCGCGAGGAATTGTGACGGAGGAGGTTCTGGGCCGGATTCATAAGCGGCTTGAGCAACTGCTGGCGGGAGAGGGCGTATCTTTGGACCGCATTTACTATTGTCCGTACCATCCGGAAGGTGTGATTCCGAAATATCGCAGGGACAGCGACCACAGGAAGCCCAATCCGGGGATGCTGCTCGACGCGGCAAGGGATATGGATATCGACCTTACGGAATCGTGGATGGTCGGCAATGGGCCTCGTGATATAGAGGCGGGTGCGCGGGCGGGATGCAGGACGATACTTTTGGACAGCAGAGGCCACGAGCAAAAAATTCAGCCGGGCGAGCGTGCCCCGGACTACAGGGCCGTGAACCTGAAAGAAGTCGTGAACATTATCAAAATGCACGTCCGCTCTAATCAGAAGCCGCCCATTGCAGCGGCGCCGGCTGCACAGCCAGCTCCGCAGCGAGGTGAAGAACCGCAACAGCAACTCACGCCTTCGCAGCCAACCGACTCGGAACAAGTCAACCCACAGCAGACTGAAAAACAGCCGACGACCAACCAACCCTTCGGCAGTGAGCTCAGGGCCGAACTGTTGCTCCAAAGTATTCTCGACCAGCTTAAGCTGATGCAGCGTAGCCGAATGTTTGGCGAGTCCGAGTTCTCGATTCCGCGGTTTATTGCCGGTGTGGTCCAGGTTGCTGTGGGATTTTGCCTGTTAATCAGCGTATGGTTCCTGTTAGGCCCCGACAAACAAACCGACCGGCTTCTTGTTGCCCTTGGCTTTGCTGCGGTCCTGCAAATAATGGCTCTTACGCTCTACACGATGCAGAGGCCGAAGTAACGTTTGCTCACAGAGAACACTTGCCGAATAATTTGAGCACAGCGAAATGCCTGATGTGAATGACAATATACTGGTCTGGCTGCCCTCGCCTATGGGGGACGCCATTTTATGCACGCCGGCTCTGCGGGCCATACGCAGGCGGTTTGATTCCTCAAAGATAACGTTTTTCGGCAGCAGCGTTGTGCGACAGGTTCTTTCGCCTTGCAGCTTTGTGGATACGTGGCTTGAACCGGATGGCAGCGGAGTGTTCGCCGCGGCCCGGATGCTAAGGGGCTGCAATTTCACTCGTGCAGTCCTTTTCAAGAATTCCTTCGGCTCTGCGCTTGCCTGTTTTTTGGCCCGGATACCTGCCCGCGTCGGTTACGCACGGGAGGGACGAGGGATTTTGCTGACCGAACGACTTCGCCCGCCTCAATTACTTTCGGGTGATTTTAAGCCGATATCGATGGTCGATTATTACCTCGCTGTTGCATCGCGGCTGGGGGCTGATGTGCAGGATAGACGCATCGAATTGTCAGTCGAGCCAAAGGATACCGGGACGGTCAAAGCCAAATTGCCGCAGGCGTTCAGTCGGCGTGGGCCTTTAGTGGTTCTTGTTCCCGGTGCGGCGGCGGGGCCGAGCAAACGATGGCCGGCGGAGAGATTTGCCAAAGTTGCTGACTGGCTGGTTGCCAATTACAAGGCGACAGTCGTTCTGTCGGTCGCACCAAATCCTGAAGAGAAGCAAATCGCAGAGCAGATTGTCAACGCTTCGTCGAATCAGCTTGTTAATCTGTGCGATACTCCAATTTCACTGGGTGAGCTGAAAGCGCTTTATTTGATAGCGGATTTGGTCATTTGCAATGACACGGGGCCGAGACATATAGCGATAGGACTGCAACGGAAAGTCATTACGCTGGTTGGGCCGAATGACCCGGCGTGGACGGACCCGGGCTACAAAGACGAGGTATTCATCAAAAGCCAGGTTCCCTGTGCCCCCTGCGATAAGCCAATCTGCAAAAAGCCGTCGCATTTGTGTATGGAGGCAATCACGGTCGAAATGGTCTGTCAAACGGCGGCATCGTCGCTCGTCGCTAAATGCCCGAAGGACAAGGCACGATGGACGAGAGACGAGGATGCGGAGTTCTTTGTTGACCCTGGTTACAAGGCGGGACTTCAAAAACTCGGGCTTACCTCGATTGACGCCGTTTTTGCTTTTCAGGCGGGGAGGAATCTTGCCAAGGATAATCTCGCCCCGCATCGGAGTAGAGTCGAATTTCAGATTGAATCGCCTGCAACTACGGTTTTTTTGAAACGCTATGACCGGCCGCCGATACCGGCCCAGTTGAAAAACTGGCTGTCGGCAAAGAAACGAATCAGTTGCGCCTTAGCGGAGGTTGACGCGGCACGAAACCTGTCCGCAATGGGCATAAATACTCCTCGGATGGTCGCGTGGGGTCAGCAATGGGATGTTTTCTTCGAGAAACGCAGTTTTGCAGTCATCGAGAAAATATGGGACGGCGAATCGCTTGAGCGAAGATTGCCTGGTTTTTTCAACGGGCCTGCGACCGCGGAAAACCTGATTTTACGCCGGCAGTTTATAAGGCAGTTGGCGGCATTTATAAGGAAATTCCACGACACCGGCTACCGTCACCGCGACCTGTACCTGTGCCACATATTCAGGACTCTGGATGACAAATTTTATCTGATAGACTTGGCCCGAGTGTTCAAGCCGATGCTGCTTGGCGCCCTGTACCGCATCAAGGATATTGCTCAACTGCACTATTCGGCCCCTGCCAAATGCTTTTCGAGAACGGACCGGCTGCGATTCCTTCGAGCGTATCTTGGCCGGGACAAGCTGGATAGTCGGGACCGAACTCTTGCCAGGCGGATTCATAACAAGGCAAAACGGATGGCACGTCACGACGCAAAACACGGCAGGATTGTTCCTTTCGCAACTTATGATACCGGCAGGATGAAACCTAAGGTAGCAATCATAATCGAACGAGCCGACGTGGAGTTAGGCGGCGCCGAACGCTCTGTAAGCGAATTGGCTGAGGCGCTTAGGGCGCTTGATTATGATACTCATATTCTTGCGGCCAAAGGCAAGGCAGGAAAAGAAAACGTGCATATTCTTTGCGGCGACCTGCCGGGCAAAAGGACCGACTATCAGATTTTTGCCGAGGTCTTGAGAAAACACTTGGAAGACAACCATTATGATATCGTTCATAGCGTTCTGCCATTCGATTTTGCGGACATTTATCAGCCGAGAAGCGGCACTTATGCCGAAACCATAATCCGCAAGGCGGCCACTTATCGTTGTCCTGTTCTGCAGGCACTAAAAAGATGGACTGCCTTTTTCAATTTTCGCAGGACGGTCTGGTTTGACGCCGAACGTCGGCTCGCCGGCGCACAAACCGGCCCTTTGATTATTGCAATTTCAAACTATGTCGCGGAGCAATTCAAAACCCACTACCATACACCACCGGAGCGTATCGTAGTAATCCCCAACGGCATCAAGCCCGCTGATCAGGTAGAAATATCCCGCATCAATTCAGTTCGGGCCGCTTTGCTAAACCAGCTTGGCCTTAAGGAAACAGACAAGCCGGTCCTGTTTTTCTTTGCGGGTCATGATTTTCGTCGTAAAGGTCTTGATTGCCTGGTCCAGGCGATGGGACGATTGCACAAAATCAATAATCGAACATCGGCCAGATTAATTATCGCCGGCCGCGCAAATCCGGGTGCATACAGACGATTGGCCAAAAAATTGGATGTCGAAGACAAAATTTTGTTCCTCGGGGCCGTCAATTCCGTGCAGGACCTGATTGCGGCAACCGACGTCGCCGTTTTACCGACGTTTGATGACCCCTGTTCGAGGTTTATTCTCGAAGCTCTCGCCGCGGGCAGACCCGTCATCACGACTAAATTCAACGGCGCAACCGACCTGTTCATAGACAACCGCCACGGCAGGGCGATTGACGAGCCGCGTAATATCGTCGCACTATCCGAGGCCCTGGAACACTTTACCAATCAGGATAATTTTCGCCGGGCTGAAAATGCCATTATCAGCGACAATCTCCTTGAGAACGTCTCTGTTGCCAGAGTTGCCGGACAACTTGGGGCCGTTTACGACTCTATACTGGAAAAACGGAGGCGATGATGAGATTTACCGTGTTTTTAATTGGCGCGTATCTGCTCGGGTCGGTGCCCTTCGGACTGCTCATTGCCGCCGGCCACGGCATCGACCTGCGCAAAGTCGGCTCCGGGAACATCGGCGCGACCAACCTGTCCCGCGCTTTGGGCAGACGCTGGGCTTATGTGTGCTTTGTGCTGGACCTTGCGAAGGGGCTTTTACCGATGTTGGCGGCAGGGGCGTGGCTTGGTGATTTCGCAGGAACAGTTGGCCTGATGGCTCGGCTTGCCGTCGGCTGCGCAGCCGTCATAGGACACATCTTCCCCGTCTATCTTCGCTTCAAGGGCGGCAAAGGCGTCGCAACAAGCTTCGGCGTTGCGATAGGCCTGTGGCCATATTACACCCTTTGCGCAGCGGGGGCGCTATTGGTATGGATTATCTTTTTATTGGTTTGGCGATATGTGTCGCTCGCCTCGTTGGCCGCGGCAGTTGCATTCCCAGTTGTTCTTGTTGCATCGATAGCGATTGTGCCCGGCTGGAGGTTCGAAGAGTTGTGGCCTTTGCTGATAGTCGCAATCGGCATCCCTGTTCTGGTTTTTGTCCGCCACAGCCAGAACATAATACGTCTGCTCACGGGCACCGAAAGCAAGGTGCTTCAGAAAGACAAAAACCAGACGGGCGATTCAGACGGAACCCGACGCGTCTGAACGCGCCTGCGGTCGTTTATCACTAAGGGGACAGCCGCCCGCGAATTAAGTTAAAATTCACGGGCGGTTAATGCAGAGTGCAATCCTCGGCGAGGCAGTTCCCGGCCGTTCATAGCCGGCCCCCCAGTGGCAACCAAAATCTTAAAACCTCTGGGCTCGTCTGCATATTATACTGTCCCCCAGAAAAGCCATAACCGCTTTCACGGTTGTCAACTAATGATTTTATCGGTCTATAGTCAGGAAAAGCCGGACAGGCAATTGCGGAAAAACGGCTTCGTAAAACTGCAATATCCGATGGGGATATGCGGCAAGGCAGTGTCAGAAAATGACACTTTCCGAAGCAGGAAAAACGAAGGATTTGCGGGATTGCAGCGGCGTCTATGTTTCGAGTGGCGTCAAGCCCTCGCGGACTGCGTATTTGGTAAGCTCCGCCACGCTGTGAATGCCGAGTTTATCCATAATGTTTCGGCGGTTCGACTCGATGGTCTTGCCGCTTACGTGAAGCTGCAGGGCAATCTGTTTGGTGCTCCTGCCCTCCGCCATAAGCTGGAGGACCTCCCGCTCGCGTTCGGTCAGGTCTGGTGCCTCCGGCTCGTATTTCGTCGTCAGACGCTTGACGTAGTCGTCAACAACGACCCCCGTTATCTTGGAGCTAAGGTAGATGCCTCCGTTTAGCACGGTTCGTATCGCCTCAAGCAGCTCGTCAAACAGGCACTCCTTCAATACGTAGCCCGACGCCCCGGCCCTGAGCATCTCCGTCACAAAACGCCGGCTGGAGTGTATCGACAGGGCAATGACCTTCACGTCGCCCAGCTCATCGATTATCTTGCGCGTGGCGTCGATGCCGTTGAGGTTCGGCATACTTATGTCCATAATCACAATGTCGGGCGCCAGCTCTCGAACAAGTTCCAGCGCCTTTCGTCCGTCTTCGGCTGCGCCTACCACCTCGAAACCGGGGTGTTTCTCCAAAAGCGAACACAATCCCTGGCGAATAATCGCGTGGTCATCGGCTAATAATATTCTTGCGGGCATGGTTATTTCTCCTTTTTACGGCTTTCGCCTTTAAGCGGCGCCGTCATTGTGGCCTTGCAGCCGGCGCCAGGTTTCGATTCAATCTCAAAACGCCCGCCCATATCTTCCAAACTCTCACGGACGCTGAATAGCCCAAATTCCGTTCTTTTGGCCGCCATTGACCTCGCCTCCATTGGGTCAAAGCCGACGCCGTTGTCCTTGACTGTAACCTCTATCGAGTCGTCAATTTTCCGGATGCGGACCGTTACCTTGTCGGCATTGGCATATTTGATGACGTTGATAAGCAGCTCGCGGACGTTCCTGAACAAAAGCATCCGCACGTCGTCGTCTAAGGGTTTCGGCTGGCCATCATCCTGAAACTCGGTGGCGATGCCGTGCTTGTCGCGGACCTGTTCATTGAGCCATTCCGCAACTGCTGCCTCAAACCCAAGCTCATACAGTATCGGGTTGCTCAGGTCAAACGTCAGAGACCTCGTGTCCTGGATTGCCTTTTCAAGCGAGCCGCTTATGTCTTCGAGGGCCTGGGCCAGTGGTTGAGAGCTTACCGCCGCGTGCAGAGTATCAAGTTTTATTTTTGCTAATGCCAGCGACTGGGTAACCTGGTCGTGAAGTTTGGTAGCAAGACGATGTCTTTCATGCTCTTCGGCCAGGGTCAATTCCGAAGCCAGAGACTTAAGCTGTGCCTGGTACTCTTTAGCCCTTTTTTCTGCGCGCTTACGCTCGGCATTTTTCGCAAGATTCCATTTGCCTTCCTTCTGGATAAGAGCCAACTGATGGTTATTGGCCACATTTACAATTTCAGATGTCTCACATTTATCGAGGCAGTATGCGCAAACAACAATCATCGGGAATCTGTCGATTGTCTCATTTAGCTGCGCCTCATACTTGATGAAGCTTTCCCAGGTTCCTTCATCAAGCCAGGTTGTGTTACCATTTATCCTCATACCTGCATATCCATTGCTTAGAGCCAGGTTGAGTTTACCCATCCATCCTTTTGTCACCCGTTCCCTGTCAAAAATGCCCCGGTCAAGATACCACTGGTCGTGTGGGAAGATTTCTATTTGCCCTTTTTTTAGACATTTGTCGAAATCGGGCATAGCTTTTTTCATGGCACTTTTGGCTTCCGTCGGGTCAAGAGGGGCGGAAGTAATCCACATACAGAATTCATTATTTTCCAGTCCCGCCTTGAAGTAAGGAACAAGGACGTTAATCAGGTCTTCTTTTGTCCTGTAAAACAGGCAAACATGCGTGCCCCACATGACGCTGCCTAATGCATCAATTCCCGTTTCCCTGATGAGTTGCTTTGTTTCTTTCATCATCCATTCCCTTTCGTTTTAGCGGCGCCGTCATTGTGGCCTTGCAGCCGGCGCCTGGTTTCGATTCAATCTCAAAACGTCCGCCCATATCTTCCAAACTCTCACGGACGCTGAATAGCCCAAATTCCGTTCTTTTGGCCGCCATTGACCTCGCCTCCATTGGGTCAAAGCCGACGCCGTTGTCCTCGACTGTAACCTCTATCGAGCCGTCAATCCTCCGAATGCGGACCACGACCTTGTCGGCATGGGCGTGCTTGATGCAATTGATAAGCAGCTCGCGGACATTCCGGAACAACAGCACTCGAACATCGTCGTCTAAGGGTTTGGATTGGCCGTCGTCCCCAAACTCGGTGGCTATGCCGTGTTTGTTCTGCACCTGTTCATTGAGCCATTCCGCGACCGCCGCCTCAAATCCGAGTTCATGAAGTATCGGGCTGCTCAGGTCAAACGTCAGCGACCTCGTGTCCTGAATGGCCTTTTCCATTGAGCCGCTTATATCTTCGAGGGCCTGGGCCAGTGGTTGGGAGCTTACCGCTGCGTGCAGCGAATCGAGCTTGATTTTGGCTAATGCAAGCGACTGGCTTACCTGGTCGTGGAGTTCGCCGGCAATACGTCTGCGCTCCCGCTCCCCGGCCAGCGTCAACTGCGATGCCAGCCGCTTAAGCTGCTTCTGATACTCAAGGAGCTTTTGCTCCGCCTGTTTGCGTTCCGTGATGTCCCGATGAATCCCGAGGAGCCCTGTAACGCTGCCGCGATTGTCCCGCAGAGGCACCTTTGTTGTCAAAACGTAGTGAACATTGCCTGCCTTGTCCGGGTAATCTCTGTCTAAGTTGGTAAGCGGTTGTCCGGTTTGCATAACTTTTTGCTCTTCGTCAAAAAATTGCTGTGCTTTTGTATGCTCGAACAAATCAAAATCCGTTTTTCCGATGATATCACCCTTTCCTTCCTTGTCCCAGAATTCGGCCAATGCCTTGTTACAGACAACGAATCGACTGTCTTTGTCCTTTACATACACCTTGTCGGGGATGTGGTCTATCAACGTCCGCAGAAGGTTTCGCTCCTCCTGCAATTGCTCCTCCGCCCTCTTATATTTATCAATATTCTGAAATGTCCCTGCAAGTTTTACTATTTTACCGCCGCTGTAAACGGCCCTTCCAAGCGACCGCACCCAAATCTTATCTTTGCTGCCTGAAGGAATGAAAAGGGACTCAAGGTCGTATGGTTCGCCCGTTTCCGCAGCTTTCTTCAATACCGCCTCTAAAGCCGGCCTGGATTCGGGCGCGTAGAAATTCAGGGCTTCTTCCAGCTTCAGCTTATGCCCCGGCTCGAGTCCATGGATCCGACAGGTCTCTTCCGTGCAAAAGACCTCCCTGGTTGAAAGGTCAAGCTCCCAACCTCCGACCTTGGCCATTTCTCCGGTATCCCTTAAAAGCTGATTGCTTTTCTTCAGCGCCTGCTCGGCCTGTTTTCGCTCGGTAATGTCTCCGTAGGCAATCGCCACTCCGTAACCCTCTATCGGAATGGGCGCGGCGGTGACACTGATCCACGTGATAGCCCCGCCGCTTTTAACGATGCCCATGTCCACATTTTCCACCAATCGTTTTTCCTTGAACGCCCGCACGCTGGCATATTCATCGGGCGGCATGGGCGTCCCGTCCGGGCGCACGATACGCCATTCGGGTCCGTCATACTTGCGCCGGGTATGCTTATCGCGCGAGATGCCCAACAGCCGTTCTGATTCTCGATTTGTCTCGAGGAGGTTACCCGCCGCATCCGTGACGCTGATACCCAAGGGGAACGACTCGAACAGCACCCGGTATTTTTCCAGAGCGATATGCAGTTCTGTCTCAGCCCGCTTGCGCTCGGTAATGTCAGTGAGCACTGCCATGACACCGTTAATATTACCGCGACTATCACGCAGTGGAGCAGCAGAGATGCTGACGTCCATCAGGGAACCATCTTTCCGCTGCCGAAGTGTTTCCACTTCAGTCAATCCGCTTTCCAGCGCATGCGAGAACAAGGCATCGGCTTCATCCATTTTCTCTTTAGGGATAGCGGGATATCGACGTCCGATGGCTTCTTGTGCGCTCCAGCCGAAGGTTCGCTCAGCCGATGGATTCCACGTCTTGACGATTAGCTCTCTGTCCACGGCAAAGATGGGTAACGGCGACGCTTGAATCACTGCCTCAAGCGTTTGAGTCGTCTCGCGCAGCGCCTCTACTGCTTCCTTTTGCTCGGTGATGTCTGTCCCGTAGAAATTTACGTAATCGCTGTCGGCAATCGGCACGGCCCGAAACGCGAAAACTCGCCCATTGTGCTCCGTTTCTTCTCTTATCACTTGACCTGATGACAGGGCCTTTTTCGCAAGCTGACGCCATTGGGCAGGCGCTGGTTGCCCCACGCCGCTGCCTCTCGCTTTTAATAGCCCTTCGCTTGCCTTATTTGCATAAAGCACCGTCCCGTTTCTGTGAATCCGCAGGACCGGGTAGGGATTCTCTTCGGGAAACTTTGCCAAATCGTTGTAAAGTTTGTCGGGCTGTTCTGACTGTGGGCGAAGCGGCTCTAATTTGGTTTGCTTTCCATTGCCCCGTGGGACTTGTTCTGTGCGCTCGTCGTTTTTTCCTGACTTGGGCATGGTATCCTTTCTATCTATAACTTCTGCGCAAAGAATAGCCATTTATTGGTTTGTTTGGTTTTTTGTAAAATAACTCTTCCCCTGCGCCCGCCCCCATTTGCCGCACGCCAATAACGCGTGCCTAAACTACGCACACACCCCACCATATCATTCTCCCAACTTATGATGGAATTCTAAATCAACGACAGGGAATGTCCAACAAAATTCTGATAAATGTAAAAAATATCTTCTCCTCTAAATTCTCTGATGTCCGGTGGGAAATAGTGAATCGTGAATGTTAAATTGCCCTGCCCCCTCAGGCCAGTTTCTTATCTAAAATCTCCACCGTTGTTCTGGAAAACTGGTTTACCCCGCCTCCGCAGCGGCCTCGTACATTGCTATTATCTTCTCCGGCGGTATCTCCGCCGTTATGTTGTGAGTGTTGTTGAAAACATAGCCGCCCCCTTCACCGAGACAATGCACAACCTCCTGAACCTCCGCTTGTACCTCCCGGACTGTTCCCATCGGCAGCGTCGCCTGTGAATTCACGCCTCCGCCCCACAATGCAATCCGCCCTCGGCATTTCTCCTTCCATTGCCTATAGGAATACTTGCCTGCCGACCACTGCACAGGATTCAAGATGTCGAATCCCGCCTCAATAATAAGGTCTATCAACGGATAAATCGCCCCGCAGTTGTGCATAAAAATCTTTACCTCCGGCGCAATTTGCCGGCATTTGTCATTTACCTTGCGCATATAAGGCAAAAACAGGGTCCGAAACACCTCTGGCGACGCTATCAGCGAATTCTGTGTGCCCCAGTCGTCCGCCGACATCATAACAATATCCACGTAATCCTTAATCGCCGGCAGCAATCTCCGTATACGCTCCACCGCGTAATCCGTCACCAGTTTATGCAGGGCCGCTACGTAGTTTGGCTCCGTTATACAAAGAACCGGGAAAATACCAATCCCCCCGCGCCAAATAATGCCGATGTCGTTGCTTATCCACTTTGCCAAAAACACCGCCCGGTCCGTTGACTCGCGCACCTTTCTGCAGAATTCCGCAAACCAGTCAATCTGCTCGTCACGGAGTCGCTGTCTCTCCAGCTCCTCCTTTACCGCGTCCAAATCATCCTTGGGAATGTCTCCGCTGTAGTCAATCGGCTGGCCCCCGTGCTCCTCATCGAATACAAACGATGTCGGCGGCATCCGAAGTTTTCTACCCTCCCATTCACATTCTATTGCCCCATCATCATCTTCAACGAATACGCTTCTATCCTGCACAAGAGCAGGCAATCTGCCCCCGAAATCATATTCCTGCCATTTACCCGGCTCCTCGAAGGCGTTTGTAACGTTGCCGTCAATCGCCACCACGTCGCAGCCAAGCGCATCCAGCACATCCGTATCCGGCAGCGCCAGCATTTGCCATACGTCGTGAATTTTAGGCCTGCGTGGGGGTAACCCAAGCGCCTGCACGAGTTTCGGATAAACAAAAGCGCTGATGCCCGTTGACCGCATCCCCCCTAAATCCTTCGGCAGTCGGTCCGGCCGCTTGAAATTCAGCGCCGCAATTACCCTCTCACGCGGAGTCATTACCGAATTACCTGTCATAAATTTACACGAAAGAGTTCCTTTGGCGTTATTTTTTACTCTCGATTAAAATCCCCCAATCCTGTTCATCCGGCGGTGAGGGGGTTGTCCATAGTCCTGTGGCTGCATTATCTATTTGCGACCAGGCCCCCTCACGCGGGTTATACCATTTTGCATTGTATTGCCCATCCTCCAGCTTCACCTGGGTTGTTCCTCCTTTGGGCAGATATACCAGATATATCCTGCCCGGACTGGCCAGACACCTTGCATTCCCCATGACCAGCTCCGGGGCCGGTTCGGCGGTCCACCAGTCCACACTGGTGAAGAAATTCATCATTCTGGCATATCCCTGCAGCATAATCATCTCATCATTGCCCCATCCGGTAATCCAGCCGCCGTAACCTTTCACGTCGGCCCGTTCGCCGGTTGTCTGATAACCGCCTGCCATTGTCATTTCCCAGGCAAGTCTTCGTCTATTGTCCGCAGTTCGTGCCGGCCACCTGCGTCCTTCGCCCCAGGGATACGGATAATGGTCCTCGTAACCGTATTCCTCGTTGACCTGAGGCATAGGTCTTCCTGTTTTTTCCTGCTCCCGACGGTTTTTCAGCATAAAGGAGTAACCGCCATGCTCATCCCAGCACTGATACATCGCAAAATCGCACCAGGGAGACTTGCGGAAAGGGAAAATCTCACGCCCATGAACGCTGATGAGGTGGTTATACGGGTCGCACTGGTTAATCAAGTTGCCCATTTTCTCTACCCATTTCTCATTACGGAACAAATGCCACTCGTTGGTTACATCCCACATTACATTTTCATAAGCCGCCATTCGTGCCACCACATAGCGGTAATATCGCTGCTCATCAGTTTCCCCCATTTTCTCCTTCCCAAAGGGGTCAACACCTTTGTCCTCGCCATCCAGATAAAATATCAGCGACACCTGTATTCCCAGCCGTGCCGCTTCTGCCAGCATCCGTTCGCATTTGCGGAAATGCTCAATATTGAATCGGTCGACGTTGTAATCCGGATTTTCGACGTCATCAGGGTGTGCTGCTGGCCACGGCTCAAGGCGATACTGAAATTTCCCGCTCGGCATAACATTAGGTTCTTTCCATCGCATACCATCTCTGGTTCTACCGTTAAGGGCGACACGGATTCGATTAACCTTGAGCAGTGCCAGCCGATTGAGTGATTCACGGATAATGGCTTCGTCCTGCCAGCCCAGAAGCCAGTATGTAGTTGTCGAGTTCCAGAAGAAATGCTCTCCTGAGCCGGACCAAATAAAGTGCCAGGGATATTCGGGGTCGGTTCGCACAATACCTTTGCGTTTGCTTTTTTGTGCCTCGAAGACGCCCGTCTTTTTTGCGTCCAGCCCTGAACTATTTAAGCGGATGGTATATTCATATTTGCCCGGCTCTTCGGGCATAAAGCGGATACGATAAATACTGCCGTTGTTTGAATCACAGAAGCCGTCCACTTTGTTCATGGTCCGGCCTGAAGGACCAAATTCTCCGCTGACGTTGACTTCCGTGAAAGGATTTCCCTGAAGGGGAGGAGCCATCTTGATGATAACTTCAAAAAAGTCATAACACTCGACATTTTGAACTGGCTGAATGAATGTTATATTTGGTTCTGTAGCGCTCGCTGATGCGGTCGGGACAATTATCCAAATGATAATACAGGAAATGATTTGCCTCGATTCTGTCTTTGTAAACATAAGCTTTGGTCCCTGAGTGCCTATCTTCTTAAACGTCCGGCACAACCACTACGTGCAATTTCAAGCAATCTTCCTGTCGAGGATTTCCGCCGCCACCTTGGGATTTGCCCGGCCTTTGGTTTTTTGCATCACCTGGCCTAACAAAAATCCCCTCGCCTTGCCGCTTTTCTTGCCGCCTGCCCTGAAATCCTCTACCGCCTGTGGATTATCTTTAAGGACTTCTTCAACAATCTTCTCCAATTCGCCCGCGTCGCTCTTTTGAATAAGATTCAATTGCTCTGCCAATGCTCGCGGGTCTTTACCTGTTTTAACCATTTCCTCTAAAATGGTATTCGCGGCGGTCGCGCTAATCTCACCCGTCTGCGCCATTTTGGCAAGCTGGGCAACATCGCAGGCACTCGGGCCAAGTTCGGCGATACTACAACCCCGGGTGTTTGCCAGCTTAAGCCCGACCTGTGTTATCAGATTGCAAACACGTTTTGGTTCACCGCCCGCATCGACAGCCGACTCAAAGAAATCGGCGACCGTCCTCTCATTTGCCAGCACGCCTGCGTCATAATCACTCAAGCCGTATTCGTTTACGTATCGCATCCGCTTGTTCAACGGCAATTCGCACAGCCGGGACTTGATTTCACTTAGCTGCTGTTCGCTAACCTGCACCGGCACTAAGTCCGGGTCTGGGAAATATCTATAATCGTGCGCCTCCTCCTTTTCCCTCTGCAGAACCGTAACTTCCTTCGCATCGTCCCAGCCTCGGGTGCTCTTGTTGCCCATCTTCATTTCTTCGCCGGTTTCAAGGAACCGGTCAATCTGCCTGTCGATTTCGTGTTCGATGCTTTTCTCCAGCGCCCTGAAGCTGTTGAGGTTCTTCACTTCGACAATCGGCGTCTTATATTGTTCATCGCCTCTGGTAATGACGAGGTTCACATTCGGCTCGAATCGCATATGCCCTTTTTGCATATCCGCTTCCGAAACGCCTAAGTATCTGACAATCCGCTGCAATTCCTCCGCCAGCATCCTGACTTCGGAGGCGCTGTTCATATCCGGCTCGGTAACAATTTCCAACAACGGCGTTCCTGCCCGGTTCAAATCCACCTGCGAGAAATTCCCCGCCGTATGCAGGTTCTTGCCCGCGTCTTCCTCTAAATGCGCCCGCCGAATTCTGATTTTCTTCAGACCGCCGTCTTTTTGTAGGGCGGGGTTTACCCCGCCGACCGGTATCTCAAGATAACCATTAACAGCTAACGGCAAATCATACTGGCTTATCTGGTAATTTTTCGGCAAATCCGGGTAATAGTAGCTTTTGCGGTCCCACTTGGTAAAGCCGGCTATTTGACAGTTCAGCGCCAGCCCCGCCAGCATCGCAAACTCCACCGCTTGCCTGTTCATCACCGGCAGCGACCCCGGCATTCCGAGGCACACCGGGCAAACCCTGCTGTTGGCTTCCTCCCCGAAACTAAGCGCGCAGCCGCAGAACATCTTTGTCCGCGTGCAAAGCTGCACGTGAATCTCAAGCCCCACCAGCACCTTGTAATCAACTTTACCCATCAATAATCAATCATCAATAATCGATGGTCTCTTCTTGTGCCAATCGGTTTGTTTCTCATACATACGCGCTATTCGCAGGAGTTTATCTTCGCTAAACGCCGGGGCGAGTATCTGCAGGCCGATGGGCAGCCCCTTGTCGTCAAAGCCGCAGGGGACGCTTATGCCCGGAATGCCTGCCAGGTTTACCGCTATTGTGTATATGTCCGACAAATACATCTTCAGGGGGTCGTCAACTTTTTCGCCGATTTTGAAAGCGGTGGTCGGCGAAACAGGCATCATAATACAATCACATTTCTCAAACGCCCGGACGAAGTCCCCGCGTATCAGGTTTCTTACCTTCAGCGCCTTCAAATAATACGCGTCGTAATACCCGCTCGATAGCGCGTATGTTCCCAGCATTATCCGGCGTTTGACTTCTTTGCCGAAACCTTCCGCACGCGACTTTGTGTAAACCTCGATATAATCATTCGGCTGCGATGTCCTGTGCCCGTAATGCACGCCATCGTAACGCGCCAGGTTACTTGACGCCTCAGCGGTAGCGACCATATAGTATGCCGCTATGGCATAATCCAGATGAGGCATATCAATTTCTATCAGGGTTGCACCGAGGTTTTTGTAGGTTTTTATCGCCTCATCAATTGCCTTTCGCACCTGCTCATCCGCGCCTGCATTGAAACTCGACGCAATGCCAATCCTTACTCCCTTAACCGGTTCATCGAGTTTGGCAAGATAATCGCTAACCGGCGCGATTTTTTCATCGACGCTTGTGCTGTCCGCCGGGTCGTGGCCTGCGATAACGTTCAGCAGCAGCGCACAATCTTCGACCGTTTGTGTGATTGGCCCAATCTGGTCCAAACTTGAACCGTATGCAACAAGGCCATAGCGTGAGACCCGCCCGTATGTTGGCTTCAATCCAACAACACCGCATAAACTTGCCGGCTGCCTTATTGAACCGCCGGTATCCGACCCAATTGCAGCGTAGCAAAGCCCCGCTGCCACCGCCGCAGTCGAGCCGCCGCTGCTTCCCCCAGGCACTCGCTTTGTGTCCCAGGGGTTTACGGTTTGTTTCAGCCCCGAATTCTCCGTGCTCGAACCCATTGCGAATTCGTCGAGGTTGGTCTTGCCTACGATGACCGCGTCGGCTGCCAGCAATTTTTCAACCACAGTAGCGTTATAAGGTGCTTTGAAGTTAGCCAGTATCTTTGATGCGCACGTCGTCGTCCCGAATGTCGTGCACATATTGTCTTTGACCGTAATCGGCACACCGGCTAATTGCCCCACCGGCTCGCCCTTGGCAATGCACTTATCAACCTCCGCCGCCCTTGCAATCGCCTGCTCTTCAAATGTGCTTATATACGCGCCGATAGTCGGCTCGACCTTCGCTATACGCTCGAAGACCGCCTTTGTCGCCGCGACGCTGCTGATTTCGCCGGTCCTGATTTTATCCCGCAATTGTTTTGCGCTTTGCCAATCCATCGCGAGTCCGTCACTTCTTCCTGTCGCTTATCCGATGTGACAAAAGCCACTCGTAAAGCTGTGGATTGTCGTATGTCTGCGTCCACGAATCGTGCTCCGCCTCAGGATAAATCGTCAGCTTCGCGTCTCCGCCCGCCTTCTTGACGGCATCGACCATTTCCTGCGACCTTGCCACCGGCACAACATTGTCTTTTGCGCCGTGAAACGCCCATACCGGGACATCTTTGAGCCGGTTCGCCGCGTATCGCTCACCACCGCCGCATATCGGCGCGATGGCCGCAAATCGCTGCGGATACCTTTCCGTCAAGCTCCACGTCCCGAATCCACCCATACTCAAGCCCGTCAGATAAATCCTGTCGGTATCGACGCGGTATTTCGTCTCAATGTCATCGAACAAACTTATCAGGACGTCGGTCTGCTCAGGCCACCAGATATCGTTGGGGCACTGAGGCGAAACGATAATAAAATCAAAGGGCTTACCCTGTGCAATCATCTTCGGCGGACCGTGTTTCTTGACGAGCTCCAAATTCTCACCCCGCTCGCCCGCCCCGTGCAAAAACATTATCAACGGCCACTTCTTTTTCGCGTCCTTCCCGTAATCTGCAGGCAAATACAGCAGGTATTTGCATCCAACCGTTTTCGTTATTTTCTTGTTGAATACCTGCTCACGCTGTGCACCGGCCTTTCCCATCTTCGCCCCCATTGCTATTCCGCCCATCAATCCCAAACACACCACCAGTCCAATCAGTTCTTTTCTCATTGTTAATACCCTTAACCACTGCAAGTAATAATCAATCATCGATTATCAACAATCAATGACTACGATTCTTCCAGTATCTTCGGCACCTTGAAAAATGCCCCGTCCCGCTGCGGTGCGTTAGCCAGTGTTTTTTCTGTCCCAAGTGATTCCTTTACAACGTCCTCGCGGAAGACGTTGGCTATCGGCAGGCAATGCGCCAACGGCTCAACGCCGTCGGTGTTCAGCTCATTCATTCTCGCAACATAATCGAGAATGGCGCTCAGTTGTCCCGCAAACTCCTCTACCTCCGCGTCGCTTAACTCCAGCCGGGCCAGTTTCGCAACCTTTCTTACCTGTGCTTCGTCTATCTTTTTATCCATACCGCCCAACCTGCCAAATAAAAAAAGCGAGGCGCAACCCGCCTCGCTCAAAGATATTCTCCGGCCAAACCGCCCCCGTCAACTGGCCGTCTTCTCGGCGGGCTTATAGTTGCGCTTCTGCCGTTTCTGAACAAGCCCCATTTTCAGCGCCTTGGCCGATACCCTGACCCGCTGCGCCTTGCCATCGACAACCGCGTGAACCTTCTGAATGTTCGGCTTGAACTTCCTTCTGCTTATGCCGGTAATCTTGCGACCGACGCCGCCTAAGTATTTTGCCTTGCCTCGCCGGGCTATTTTGTTGCCAAACGACGTTCGTTTGCCTGTATAGTAACACTCTCTCGACATCTAATATGCTCCTTTGCGAAAATTGTGAATCTATAGGAATAGGGATTATAACAATATTCGTTTTGGCCTGCAATGATGATTTCGCTCAATTTTCGCACCTGTAGATGTCGGTCGCTGCTGTTGCAGAATAGCAGTCGTTTTTGTAGAATGTCTTTCGGTGTTATTGCGGGGTGTAGCTCAGCTTGGATAGAGCGCTTGGTTTGGGACCAAGAGGCCGCTGGTTCGAATCCAGTCACCCCGATTGTTGCATCCTGCCGTTGACATATCGGCCTTCCTGTTGTAAGTATCTTTAACGGACATTGCTGCAATTGCTAAGCAACGTGAATTAGTAAAGGTCGAGATTGCGTGGAAAGGGGCGGCGTATGGGAATGAGTCGCGAGCAGGTTTTTGAGCAGGTGCGGGAGGTGCTGGTTGATGCGCTGGGCGTCGATGAGGATGAGGTGGTCAACAAGGCGACGCTGATGGGTGATTTGGGGGCGGAAAGCATTGACTTTCTGGATATTGTGTTTCGCTTAGAAAAGGCCTTCGGCATAAAGATTCCGCGAGAGGAGCTTTTCCCCGCTGAGACGCTGATGGGTAATGCTGAGCTGGTCAGCAACGGCAAGCTCACCGCAAAGGGTCTTGCGGAATTGCGAGCGAAGATGCCCCATACCGATTTATCGGTATTTCAAAATGACCCGGACATCAATAAATTAGGCGACTTGTTCACGGTCAACTCGATTGTCAATTATATAACGGGTAAATTGAACGGCGTTTAGACATCAATTATTGGTTTGCATCCCCTCCTGCCTTTGGCTGCTCCGTGGTTTTATTCGGCTCGACGACTCTCGACTGAAGTTCGCGGATTATCGCCTTAAGTTGTTGGACCTGCTTTTCCAGTTCGCCCGCCTTTTTGGTCTGTTCGGCCAGCAGCGTTGTGAGTTTATCGCTTTGCTCCTGGGCGGTATCGGCCTCGGTAATTACGGCGTCCTTTTCTTTGAGCAGATCATCCAGTTGTTCCTGAAGTTTGTCTTGTGCCTGGTTTGCGGTTTGCAGTTTTTCCTTCAGGTAGCTGACCTCGCCTTTCAGCTTGACCACTTCGGCCCTGAGCTTGACAGTTTCAACCTTCGCCTGTGCCGCCTCGGCAAGCGCCTTTTTTTTCTCGTCATCCTTGCAGCCGGCCAGCACAATCGGCAGCGCCAATACCACGAGCAATTTGATTCGTGCCGTTCTGTCGGTCATTTTTGCACTTTCGAGCAGACAGTCCTCTTTACTTTTTAATATCGGCGATTTGGGGTGAAAAACCGCAACCGATAGTTATCTTGGCCAGTCCGAACCTTTTACGCCATTTGTTGTAAGATTGGGGTTGGGATAGCCGTCGTTGGCGGTTCGGATTTCTGTGGCCTTCAGGAATCTCACTTGGCCGTCCACAAATAAAAAATTTCGGCTGCCCGTCCAGCCAAACCAGCCAGGGTCGTTTCCCTGTTTGATTTGTCGGTGATTGCTCAGCCATTCGCCAATAATTATCTTTTCTGCCGGTTTAGCGACATTGGCGGGCGTTTGTGGCACCGGCGGCGAGGTGTTTAAGTTGCTGGTTGTATTGTTAATTTGGTCGGGGCTGTGGTAGAAGGTCAGCGAGTAGGAGTAGCTGGTTGACTCCCACTTCACCGGGGCAATTTTGTCAGCCGGGCAGAGGAGAACCGAAGGATTGTTGGCGTCGATTTTTCCGCCGAGGTAGGGTGCGAGAAAACCTCGCCAGCCGCGACCCATCCACAGCCATATATTGGGGTCCGTCGGCTGCATCTTCGGCAGCGGGTCTTGTGCACAGGGGTATTTTTCGTCGTTTGAATTCAGGTACAGGTGCATCGCCACGTCGATTTGATGCAGATTTGATGCACATTTGGTCCGTCTTGTCAGGGTTCTTGCCTTTCCCAAACCAGGTATAAGTATCGCCAATACCATGGCGATTATCGATATGACGACAAGCAGCTCAATTAAACTGAAGCCGAATAAATCTTTGGTAGGGTGCGTTTTGCGCACCAATTGTTCTGGCCTCTGTTTTGTGTCCTCCGTCATCTTTGCGTCCTCCGTCATCTGTTGATTATTCAACCGTAACGCTTTTGGCGAGATTCCGGGGCTTATCGACATCGTGCCCTCGCAAGACCGCCGCGTGATAAGCCAGCAGCTGCAGCGGCACAACGGTGAGCATCGGCTGCAAAAGTTCCGGCGCATCCGGTATGGCTATCAGGTAATCGGCATACTGTTTGATGTGGTCGTTGCCTTCGGTGGCGACGATTATGGTTTTGCCGCCGCGTGCACGGACCTCGCAGATGTTGCCGATGATTTTTTCGTATTGCGGCCCGGTTGTGGCAATGAACACGGCAGGCATACCGTCCACAATCAGGGCAATCGGCCCGTGCTTCATCTCCGCCGCCGGCAGGCCCTCGGCGTGGATGTAACTTATCTCCTTGAGCTTCAGGGCACCTTCGAGGGCCACCGGATAGTTGAGGCCCCGGCCTAAAAACAGCCAGTTGTTCTGGCGGATGTTTGCTTCGGCTATCGTCCGGATGTGGTCTGATTGTTTGAGTATGCGAGTTATTTTGTCGGGTATTGTGGCTAACTCTTTGATATATCTCGTTGCCTCGTCGCTGCTGATGTGTCTTCTTCTGCTGAGCTCTATTGCCAGCATCGTCAGCACTGCCACCTGTGCCGTAAAGGCCTTCGTGCTGGCCACGCCGATTTCGGGACCAGCGTGCAGATACACCCCTGCGTCGGTGGCACGCGCGATGGACGAGCCGACAACGTTGACGATGCCGAGAACCGTTGCGCCGCGTTCTTTGGCCTGTTCCACGGCTGCCAGCGTGTCCGCCGTCTCGCCCGACTGGCTTATTGCGATGACGAACGTGCCGTCTTCTATGATTGGATTGCGGTAACGAAACTCGCTTGCATATTCCGTCTCGGCGGGAATCCTCGCCAGCTGCTCAAACAGAAATTCGCCGACCAGACTCGCGTGGAAGGCGGTCCCGCAGGCGGTAATAATCAGTCGTCTTGCCCGCGTCAGCTCACGCAGGTATTTATCGACGCCGCCCAGCCGGATTCTGGCGTTTTGAACGTCCACCCTCCCGCCCATACACGTGCTTAGGGACTTGGGCTGCTCGAAAATTTCCTTGAGCATGTGGTGTTTGAAGCCGCCAAGCTCGATTTGCTCAAGCGAAAATTCAATGTCCTCCAGTTCCTTTGTCACTGCCACGTTGTCGATGGTCTTTGTGTGGAATCCGTCCGCCGTCACTGTAACCATTTCGTTGTCCGCAAGGTAAATCGCGCGTGCGGTGTGCCCAACGATTGCGGCTGCGTCCGAGGCCAGTATATATTCACCGTCGCTGACCCCCAGAATCAGCGGGCTTCCCTTTTTGGCGCCGATGAACATATCGGGGCAGTCCGCACATAGTATCCCCAGCCCGTAAGTGCCGTGCAGTTCACGCAAGGCCCGCTGCACCGCCCACTCGAACTTGCTTTGGCTCGCCGGTTTCTTTGTCTGCTCGCCCGCGTCGCATCTTTCGTAGAAATACCCAATCAGGTTGGCGATTACCTCGGTATCGGTATCACTGACGAATTTCACCCTCTCGCTTTGCAGCCAGGTCTTCAGCGTTGCGTAGTTTTCGATGATGCCGTTGTGGACGACGGCTATCTTGCCCGTGTAGTCCGAATGGGGATGGGCGTTGGTTTGGTTTGGTTCGCCGTGAGTCGCCCAGCGCGTGTGACCCAGCCCCAGCGTCTCGTTGCTGTTCGGCTCATCGAGAATCGCCTCAAGTGCGGCTATCCTCCCGCTTGTCTTTTTGATTTTGATAACGCCGTTGCTTAGAATGGCCACGCCCGCTGAATCGTATCCGCGGTATTCCAGCCGTTTCAACCCCTCGATAAGTATTGGCTGGGCCATCTTCTCGCCCAAATAAGCTACTATGCCGCACATTTCCGTTCCCTCGATTGCACACAAGCGATTTTTAGAGGCAATGGGTTCTTTTGTCATCGAATTGAGGCCGGCGGCGAAGCACAATACTCCGACCTCTGTTTGATAATAATCTATTTTAAGATGATTGTTCGACGCAGGCAATTGAAATTTGCTTAACTTTCATATAAGATTTTGTCGGTTGACGCCTGCTGATACGGACTGTTCAATGGGGTATATGATAATTGTAATCGATTATAATGTCGGTAATGTTAGGAGCGTCTGCAACGCCTTTATGCACCTCGGCTGCGATGTCGAGTTAAGCTGCGACCGCAGGAAAATCGAGGCCGCATCCGCACTGGTCCTGCCGGGTGTCGCCGCCTTCGGCTTTGCCGTAAACGCCCTCGGCTCGCTCGGTGCCGTCATTAAAGACCTCACGCTGGCAGGCAAGCCCCTCCTCGGTATTTGCGTCGGCTACCAGATGATCTTCGACGAAAGCTGCGAGTTCGGCACGCACAAGGGCCTCGGCCTGGTTTCAGGCGCCGTCGTCCCCATACCGCCGGGCCGCATCATCCCGCATATGGGCTGGAACAAGGTGGGATTGCCGGATGATATGTCCCTGTTTGCCGGTTTGGGGCCTGAAAAGCATTTTTATTTTGCGCACTCCTTCTACGCAAACGTTACTGACGACTCCGCCAGGGTTGCATATACCGACTATGGCTTCAACCTGCCCGCGTCTGTTCAGAAGGGCAACGTTTACGGCACCCAGTTCCACCCCGAAAAAAGCGGCCAACAGGGCCTGCAGGTGCTCCGCAACTTCGCCCGAATCGCCGAAAGGAGAGATGACTGATGTTCGCGTTAGTTTCACCGCCAAGCACGCCGAGACCGCAGAGAGGAAAAATTAAAAATAATCTCTGCGTGCTCAGCGGTCTCTGCGGTAAAAAAGGACGTGGCTGATGCTTACCCGCAGAATAATCCCCTGCCTCGATGTTAAAGACGGCCGCGTCGTCAAGGGCGTCCATTTTCTTAACCTGCGTGACGCCGGCGACCCCGTCGAGCTTGGCACCCGTTACAGCGACGAGGGGGCCGACGAGTTGGTCTTTCTCGATATCACCGCAACAATTCGTTCTCGCAAGACAATCGTCGAGCTTGTCAGGAAAGTTGCTGAAAACGTCTTCATCCCCTTTACGGTAGGGGGCGGTATCCGTTCCGTTGAGCAGATGGATGAGCTTTTGCGAAGTGGGGCGGAGAAATGCTCCGTTAATACGGTAGCCGTGTCGAATCCGGACATCCTCACCCAGGCCGCACAAAGATTCGGCAATCAGTGCGTGGTCCTCGCCATTGACGCCCGCCGGTCAAAAACCAGGGCAGGGCATTGGCAGGTTACTGTCAAGGCCGGAACCGAGGCGACCAACATCGATGCCGTCGAATGGGCCGTCGAGGGCGCTAAACGCGGCGCAGGCGAGATTCTGCTTACCAGTATGGACGCCGACGGCACACAGAAAGGTTATGATATTGAATTGACCCGCGCTGTCGCCGATGCCGTTACTATCCCCGTCATCGCCTCAGGCGGGGCAGGCACTCTCGAACACCTTTACGACGCCATTGTCGCCGGCCACGCCGAGGCCGTCCTTATGGCCTCAATCACTCACTTCGAAAATTACACCATTAACCAGATGAAAGAATACCTCCGCTCCCGCGGCATCGCCGTTAACCTCTGAAGCTCAAATTGAAGTGTCCCATCGGGAGAAAATGGCTTCAAGTTTCTTTGCCTTCGAGGGCGTAAATGTTATAATCACGCGGTCATTTTTTGATGTGATGCGGCATTTTTTACTAAATAAAGGAATACCGTGAGATTTCAGGTTTTCAGCAAGGGTTCGGCGGTGGCAAATTTCGCGCTGCATGGTGCTTATTTGTTCGGCTCCGATGGTATGGCCATTCGCAAGACACAAATCAACTTTGCAGAGGGCCTTTTGGAGTGTTACAAGCCAAACCAGGAGACCGCCGGGCTGGCACTGCTGTGGCCGGTAGAGGGTTTCGGCAGGGTGCTCCTTCCCACGACATGTCTGCCTGAAAGGGAGGAGCCATACAATCTGAATCTGGAGCTGGCCCGCGGCCGGCTGATGCAAATCATAAACAAGCGCGAGGACTGGTCCATTTTTGAGGATACGGAGGATACCGCAACCCTTTGCGAGCAGACGCAGGATTTGTTCATTCGGGCCATTCAGAGCATCTCCGATGGGCCTCTCGCCTCGCAGCTTGCAGACCAGGCGCTTCAAAAAGCGCTTGATTTTTCAGAATTGCTTGCTGCCAAGCACGCAAAAGTGCTGTTCGGGTCGCGAGGAAAGAATCACGGTTTTGGTCGGGGCTGCCTCGGCTGCTGGGTTGACCCTAAGCAGATAAGTAATCCCGCGTATATTGAGCAGTTGGCCGGCGCATTTGGCTTGGCGATGGTGCCTTTTAACTGGGGACAGATTGAGCTGGAAAGGGGCGCCTACGATTTTTCAAAACTCGATGCCTGCATAAGCGCACTGGGCAAAAGAAAGCTGGCGATAGGCGCGGGACCCCTGCTCTGCTTTGCCAAAGAATATCTGCCTAAGTGGCTGCTCGAGGGCGAAGCGACCTTTGAAAAGATTCGTGAGTGTGCCTACCAGTTTGTTTCGGCGGCCGCGACTCGATACGGGGGGATGGTCAGGACCTGGTGCGTTGTCAGCGGGCTGAACGCCTTCAATCATTTCGGATTTGGTTTTGAGCAGGTCCTGGAGATAACGCGGGCGTCGAATATGGCCGTCAAGGCGGCCGCGGAAAGGGCTCTGAGGATAATAGAAGTCAGCAATCCCTGGGGCGAGTATTATGGGCAAACCACCGACACCATTCCGCCGCTGGTCTATATGGATATGGTGATTCAAAGCGGCATCAATTTTGACGCCTTTGGGCTGCAAATGCGGTTCGGCAGGGACGAGTCGGGCCAGCATGTCCGCGATATGATGCAGATTTCAGCTCTTCTGGACTCTTTTGCTCCGATATCGAGGCCCTTGTATATTACGCACGTTGAGGTTCCGGGACTGGATACCGCCGGGCACTGTGCCGCCGAGGTCGCTGGTCTCTGGCACAATAATTGGGACCGGATTAGACAGGCGGAATGGCTCGACCAGTTTTACAGAATAGCGCTCAGCAAGGCATATATCGACAGCGTAATCTATTCCAGTTTCACCGATGCAAAAGACAGTTTCCTGCCCGACAGCGGGCTTTTGACGGCGGGACTGGAGCCGAAGGAGTCATACGCGGCAATGAAGAGATTTCACGACCGCATCTTTGGCCGATAAACGGCGAATTAGTTTTACCGCCGAGTGCGCAAAGACCGCAGAGAAAAAAACAAAAACAAACTCTGCGTGCTCAGCGGTTTCTGCGGTAAAAAAGGTTTTGTGATGAACAGGATTCAGTTGCTCGCGTTTGTTGTTGCTGCCGGCTTGGCAGCCGCTTTTTGCCTGTGCTTTACGCCGGTCGGCGTCGCCGCAGACGATAAGGCGGGGACAATCGAATTGGAACGCAGAATAAATCCCAACGATGCACCGCCGGCAAGTTTGATGAGACTACCGGGCGTCGGGATGGTCAGAGCACAGGCGATAGTAACTTACCGCGAGCAATTCCGACAAAATGGAAAAGGTGATTTGGCGTTTCAGGATTGCAACGACTTGGACGATGTCAAAGGTATCGGGCCGGTGACGGCACGCCAAATGTGTGAATGGCTGAAGTTCAGGTGATGGCAATTCCTGGCAGCGGGTTTACCCGCCCAACGTATGGCGGGTTGAAATAATCTTATGGATGAGTGGGTTATAGATAAACCATTGGGGCAGTGTTGTGCGACCGGCAGGGCAATTGGGCCGGGAGAAGAGTACTATGCAACCCTTGTGCAGACCGAGCAGGGTTTTGCCAGGCGGGATTTTTGCGCCGACTACTGGACGGAGCACAAGCCGACGGTGTTTTGTTACTGGAAGACAAAACTGCCGTCGCCCGACCAGAAAAAGCACCTTTTTATCGATGACGATATGCTTATGGCGTTCTTCGAGCGCCTGGGGGCCGAGACCGAGCAGGAAAAGGTGAATTTCCGTTTTGTGCTGGCACTTGTCCTGATGCGCAGACGTCGGCTTAAATACGATTCGTCGAAGATGAATGACGGAAAAGATATCTGGCGCCTGCGCATAACCAGCACGCAGGACTTCGTTGAAGTGGTCAATCCGAATCTTGGTGAGCAGCAGGTCGCTCAGTTGACCACCCAGATTGGCGAGATTCTCCAGGGGGAACTGTAATTGTCGAAACGAATTGCATTGTTAGTGTGGATATTGATTTTCGCCGGCTGCGCCGCCCAGACACAACGCTCGACTCGCCCCTGTGCAGGCAAAAAAACAGCCGCCGAGGCGATTGAAACATTAAATTCACGCCGCCGGCAGACCGAACCGATACGCGCAGCAGGCCTTTGCCTCCTGAAATACCGCCTCGAAGGCAAACAGCATAAAGAAAACTTCCCTGTGAAACTGTGGGTTAATCCCCCAAACGATATTTTCCTTCAGGGCGACGTGGCATTCGATGCAGCGGGTCTGGTGCTCGGCTCAAACGCCGATGAATTCTGGTTCTGGCTAAAGCCCAAAGAAATCAGCACGTACTGGTGGGGCAAATGGTCGCAGGCAGGGCAGTGGCAGTCGTTTGCAATAAGTCCGGCGGTGTTGCTCGAAGCGCTTGGTTCCGTTGGTGTGCCTGCCGATGATTGGTCATTGACCCACGGCCGTTTAGATGTCCTTTGGCTGCATAGTGAGCAGGGAACGTTGTTAAAACGCATTTTTATTGAGCCGTGCGATTACGTCGTGACCAAAATTGAGTATTTTGACTCGACGGGCAAAATTGCCGCCACTGCGGAATTTTCTGCGCACAGGATGCTGGCTGAGGGTTTTTTCGTCCCCACGCGGATAAAAATAATTGACTCGGCCGAAGGGAAAAACAAAAATTCAGCGGAGATTTCACTGGCCTCGGTTAGCATTACACAGTTGAATGAACAACAACGGCAGCGCCTCTTTGTTCGTCCGCCGCCTCGCGGCTTTGACCACGTTTATCAAATAATCAACGGTGCCGCGGTCGAACAGAAGTCCGAATAAACCGTAAATTTAGGAGATGGCATTTTGGAAAGGACAAATCTTCGTGGGTAGAGTAAGTTTGAAAGAGCGGCTGCGGCAGGGCCTGTTTTTGCTCGATGGCGCTATGGGAACGCAGTTGATTGCTCACGGCGTCGAGCCGGGAAAGTGCAGTGAGTTGCTTAATCTCGAATCGCCCGGCCTGGTCCTGCGAATTCATAATGCCTATCTTGAAGCCGGTGCCGACGCGGTTCTTACCAACACCTTCGGCGGCAATGGCTTCGCATTGGCCCGCCACGGCCTGGAAAATCGCGTTGCCGATGTGAACACAACCGGTGCTCAGCTCGCCCGCAAAGCCGCGGGACGGGATAAATACGTCCTCGGCGACATCGGCCCAACCGGCGATTTCCTCGAACCCCTCGGAAGCTTAAAGCCCGACCAGCTCACCACCGTCTTCGCCGACCAGGCAAAAGCGCTTCTGGCAGGCGGCGTCGATGGCTTCATCATCGAAACGATGTCCGCCGTCGAGGAGGCGACCATCGCCGTAAAAGCGGCCAAATCGGTAAGCCCTGATTTGCCCGTCCTCGCATCTATGGCTTTCGACAAACGAGGGCCGGATTTCAAAACTATGATGGGAGTCGATGTCAAAACCGCGGTTTCCGCTCTTGTCTCTGTCGGTCCCGACGCCATTGGCTTTAACTGCGGCACCACAACTCTTGATGAATACGTGGAGCTTGCCAAACTATTTGTCTCCGCGGTTGATGCTTTGGAGAACACCCGAGCCACGAGTCACGAGCGACGAGCTGCGATTTTCGCCGAACCAAACGCCGGCAAGCCCGAACTGGTTGACGGCAAAGCCGTCTATAAGGTAACGCCCGATGAATTTGCCGATGCCGCTCAGAAAATATACGCTGCCGGCGTCACTATCATCGGTGGCTGCTGCGGCTCATCCCCTGACCACATCAAGACCCTCGCTAAAAAGTTACGCGGCTAACCGCTTCGCTTTTCTCGGTATTTTAAGCTGTGACAACCTGTGCAGTTCTGTTAAAATAATATCTTCAAAAAGAATTGACTCAGGAGCATAGCGAAAATGATACCTGTTGATGATTGGAAACCGGTAAACGCAGACGCCGAGTTGCTTAAACGTTGCAAGAAGGCCATAAGGCAAGTGGTCCCTGACGCCGACGTTATCCTGTATGGCTCCCGCGCCCGTGGCGACGCCAACGAATATTCCGATTACGACATCCTCATTCTTATCAACGGACCTGCGGAGATACCACTGGAACAAGAAATACGTTCAAATGTATATCCTTTAGAACTCGACAGCGGCGCCGTTCTGACGCTATTTGTATATAACAGGCAACAATGGGATACGCCCTTGTATCGGGCTATGCCTTTCCACAAAAACGTTGACCATGAGGGTGTGCTCTTATGACAGCGGAAGAACATATCTTAGTCAACTATCGGCTTCAACGTGCTCGTGAGGCGCTCGATGAGGCCAAAATACTGTTTGATAGAGGGCATCTGAATACTTATGTCAATCGACTGTATTATGCCTGCTTTTACGCCGCTTCTGCCTTGTTGTTGACCAAAGGATTTTCAACGAGCAAACATGGGTACTTGAGGTCATTACTTCACCGCGAATTTGTGAAAACCGGCGTGATTTCAAAGGAATTGGGCAATTGCTTTGACGACTTGTTCGATAGCCGCCAGAAAGGTGACTACGCCGATTTCATTCGCTTCAAAGCCGAAGATGTCGCCGGCTGGCTGAAACCAACTCAGGAATTCGTCGACCACATCGACCAACTGATTAAGACGATAAAATAGGACAATGTCATTACCGTCCCAGACTACATCAAAGCCTTGTTCAGAAAACTGCGGACCTAACCCTCTATTACCAACTTCGTGATGTGGGCTACTGTTCTTGATGTCGCTCCCTGGTTTTTTCTGATTATCTCTTGGCCATTTCGTGCGATTTGAGAGGCATAATTGGCATCTGACAGGCATTTCGTCATTGCATCAAATAGTGCGTCTTTGCCTTTGACTAAAATCGCACCGTCGGCCTTCAATAGGTCATCGACGGCTTGCTTGAAGTTAAAGGCGTGCGGGCCGAAGATTGTGCATTTGCCTAATGCCGCTGCCTCCATCATATCCGAACCGCCCATCGGCACTAACGACCTGCCGACGAAAATGACCTTAGCCAGCGAATAAAACTTCCGCAAATCCCCCATCGTATCGCCGAGAATTACATTTATGATTGACGATTTATGATTTATTATTT
>Ga0315274_10000364_pt1 | contig 70354 bp, 58 predicted proteins | sample YL17G02_20_MG_FD_203700 | JGI IMG/M metagenome (GOLD analysis project Ga0315274, IMG submission 203700) | Sediment microbial communities from Yellowstone Lake, YNP, Wyoming, USA - YL17G02_20 | ecosystem: Environmental > Aquatic > Freshwater > Lake > Sediment | place: USA: Wyoming | collected... | reverse complement strand
CTTATCTATCGGAGTTTCTGCGAGGTGAGGATGGAGTATGCGACCTTAGGAAGGTAATTTGACAGGACAGCCGTAGGTAATACTCTGGCCGTTAAAAATTCTCCCACAATCTTTGGGACGATTACCCCATAATTGGCTTCTTCCAAATCCAAGAGCCTATGATATAATCATATAGCTATCATGAAAAGATTTTCTCTGCATAATTGCGACACAGCCTGGCAGCGAAGAATCTCCTCTGCAAGTTAGAGGTCGCAATCGCAGCGAAGCGAAACTCTCATTCGCTGCCCAGATGCTTCGCCTTCGGCTCAGCATAACAGAAGGGGGGCATCCGACATGGGCAATTCGACCAGCTTATAATCCTAATCAGCTTCGATTGTAATGGGGGCGCCATCCTGGACATTCCACAGTTGGACAAGACTACCTGCGACTTTGCCGATGATGTTGACGGCGGAGGCGGCACAAATCTCATCGCCATTTGAAACAGGGGTGGGACCAAAGAAAATACAGAAGGCGTTACCGGTCGGCCAGTAGCCTAACTCGCCGGCCTGAACAACTTCGCGGGCATCTTTCTCAAGACCGACCCGCACCGGAATCGAGAAATATATCTCGCCGCCCCACCGGCTGGCTACTGCGTTGATAGGAAGGGCCTGGGCTATTGCCTTTGCTGTTGGGCTGTCATTAAGCTCCGCTTTGAAGGTCATCTGACCTGCGGTGATCTTTATCGGTTTTGACATCGTTCGGCAAGCCTTTCAATTACGAACACCCAGTCTGCGAAGCAAACAACCTGCTTTCAGGAACTGGGCTGGTTGCACTTGCAGTTACAGTCGCCGCAGCTCACCTGGCCGCTACCCGACAGTTTCGAGGATAAGACAGCAGTCGCACATCCTACGCCAGGCTCGACGCTGATGGCCTCGACAGAGCAATTGCGGCTGCAGGCGCCGCACTCCATACACGCATCGCGGTCAACGATCACGGCCTTGCGGTTCTGTATTTCAAAGACTCCATGAGGGCAAACTATAGTGCACAGACCGCAGCCTATGCACTTTTCGGCATCGAGCGAAAGTGTTACTACATCCTTCAAATATCGCAGTTGACTCATACCAAATCCTATTCGTTCATACAACCCGTGCAACAATCCACATAAAAAGACCAAAAACCGCCGATGTCACCTGCAACGGCACGGCAAATCGCATCTCTTTCTTGACACCGGATAATGATGTATAGGTCGAGGCGCCGGTAAAGTTCATTGTAGCAAAAGAGGCAATTGTGGTAAACAAAAACAGCCAGGCGATTGTCTCAGCGGAATTGCCGGTCAGCCTCGTTAGGCTCAAAGCAGCGAAAATAATTAGGCCAGCAAAGGCGCCCTTTGTCGAAAAGCTTCGCCCGGGTAAATAAGGCAGGAGCAACGGGCCGGCAATCGTTCCACATAAATAAGCAACTAAAACAAAACCCGCCGAATGAAATCCGCTGCTTTTAATACTACCAAGCGAATAGCCAGCTGGATTTATGCCCGACAGAGCCAACAGCAGCCCCAGAGCTAACAGCAAGTACCTGGCCCCACCGACAAATTCCATCGGCGTCAGGACAAGTCTATCACGCAAGGTAAATCGAACACGCCGCATTTCCGGGCTTGCCTTCATGCCCGCCTTGAGAAACGTAGGCAGGTCCGCGGCGCGGATAGGACCATAGACCACCGAGAAACCGGACCGAGCAAGCACCTGATGGGCAGCCACACCTGGCCCGGCAAGCTGAGGAAGGATAAGCCTGCGGGTATTAACGATTTTAGCAAGCTGGGTAAGCTCGATCCGCTTGATTATCTCTTCGGTACCAAAAGTCCCCTTGCCGGCGGCACACCAGACGTTAATCCCCTTTGTGTCCAGCACCATTATCCACGCATCGAGACCGCCAAGCTCTCTGCGAAGAGAATCGAAACTCAGTTTGTAGTTGGCGGTAACGAGGATAGGTGAATCGGCGTTGGGGGTACCCACAGCGTAAAGACCGGGTTCGACCATGTACCGCGTGCGCCTGATGCCCAGGCGTACCATAACCTCGCCGGCCTTGTCAAAAGAAGTCAGTCCGGTGGAAATCCGAGGGACTTTACCAACCGGAGTTTCAAGCCAACCGATGACATATCTTTCTGCTAAGCTACCAACCTTCACAGGCTACTCTACCTTTTAGGGCGACCACGTGTTCGACTTTTTTAAGTTCGAGACGATATTTTACGAGTTTTGCTTGCTTAATGTAAACTGTGGCGCATAAATAGGGCCGGAATTCTTGGAGCGATGCCGCATGGCGGTACTGAATGTCAATATAGACCATGTTGCGACCGTAAGGCAGGCTCGGCTGACCGATGAGCCGGACCCGGTGTGGGCGGCGGTTGAGTGTGAGCTGGCCGGAGCCAACGGGATAACGGTCCATCTGAGACAGGACAGGCGGCATATCTGCGACAGGGACGTCAGGGTGCTAAAGGAAACAGTCGCGTGCAAGCTGAACCTTGAAATGTCCATGGAGGAGGAGATAGTCAGAATCGCTGAGCAAATAGTACCCGACCAGGTGACGCTCGTTCCGGAAAAGCGGGCGGAGCTGACGACAGAGGGCGGGTTGGATTGTGTTCGACAGAAAAACCGGCTGGTGGAAGTTGTCGGCAGAATGCACAAAAAAGAAATTCTTGTGAGCGCTTTTATCGCCCCTGATAAAGACCAGATAACCGCCTCTTCCGAGACCGGTTGCGATGCCGTTGAGCTGCACACGGGTATGTATGCAAACGCCAAGTCCCAACAGATTATCAAGAAGACTCTGGCCGAGCTGGAGGCCGCCAGAGATTTCGCTATGGAAAAAGGATTGATAGTCCATGCAGGGCACGGCCTGACTTATCGCAATATCGCAGGAGTTGCGCGGATAAGAGGCCTGTGTGAGTTTAACATCGGCCACAGCATAATAGCCAGGGCAATGCTAATTGGAATGAGAAAAGCTACCGCTCAAATGATTGAACTAATAAACAGATACGCGGGCAACGCGTGACCCGTTTCTCATAGCTCGTGGTTCGGTGCCCTGCCTACGCTGTCGTTCGCGTAGGCATCCCGATAAATCAGGATGGCACCAGACTCATGACTTGCGGCTCGCAACTTGTAAGACGAACAATGAACACCGAACGACGAACAATGAACTATGAACAATAATTGTGCATTTTGACTTGTATTTTTGATTTTTGCATTTTGCACTTTGATTTTCCTATAGGAGGTTATGATGTTTACAGGGGCAATGGTTGCACTAATTACGCCTTTTCGCGGTGGTGAAGTTGACTTTGAAACGCTCGATGAGCTGGTTGAGTTTCAAATTGAGCACGCTATAGATGCTATAGCGCCTGTGGGTACGACCGGCGAATGCCCCACCTTAAGCCACGAGGAGCACAAAAAGGTTATAGAAAGGGTCGTCAAGGCTGTGGGCGGAGCGGTGCCTGTTATTGCCGGCGCAGGCTCGAACAGCACCGCGGAGGCGATTGAATTGACCGCATTTTCAAAGAAAGTCGGCGCCGATGCGACCTTGCAGGTCGGCCCATATTACAATAAGCCCACGCAGGAAGGGTTCTACCAGCATTTCAAGGCGATAGCCGACGAGGTTGACCTGCCGATGGTGCTCTATAATATCCCAGGTCGCTGCGGGGCGGGCATGACGCCTGAAACGATTGCCCGGCTGGCAGAGATAGAAAATATAGTCGCAATCAAAGAGGCATCGGGCAGCCTTGACCAGGTCAGCGAAATTGCGATGCGGTGCGATATCACAATAATCTCAGGGGATGATTCGATGACACTGCCGATTGCTTCAGTCGGAGGAAAAGGCGTCATCAGCGTCGTGGCTAACATTGTTCCGGCCGATGTCAAGGCAATGACCGACCTTATACTTGAAGGCGACCTGGTCTCGGCGAGACAGTGGCATAAGAAGTTATTCGCGCTCAGCAAGAACATGCTGACCCTGGCCACAAACCCGATACCAATTAAGGCGGCAATGGCGATGCTGGATATGTCCTCCGAAGAATTGCGGCTTCCTTTGACGCCTCTGGAAGACAGCAAAAAAGAGGTCCTCAGAAAGGCGCTCAAAGACTACGGCTTGCTGAGTTAAACACTTTAGGTCACACAATTGCAAAATCGGCACAGGGAGTTACTTGCAATGAGTTATAGTATCGTCCTTGTGGTTTACATAAGCAGCCTGGCGCTCGGCAGCGCAGAGCTTTCCGTCTCCGGCACACAGTTTACCATCAACGGCAAACCGACATTTCTGCTCGGTATTAGCTACTATGGCGCCCTCGGTGCTTCGGAGGAATTTATACGTAAGGACCTGGACGACATACAGAAATACGGCTTCAACTGGCTCCGCTTATGGGCCACATGGGCTGCATCTGACAACGATGTTTCCGCAGTCGAGGGCAATGGAAACCCACGCGAACCTTATTTGAGTAAGCTGCGATGGATAATTGAAGAATGTAACCGACGCGGCATTATAGTCGATGTTACACTTTCTCGCGGCAACGGTGTTACAGGAACACCGCGTCTGCAAAGTACCGAGGCCCTCAAACAAGCGGCAAGCACACTGGTAATGTCTTTGAAACCGTATCGCAACTGGTATCTCGACATGGGTAACGAAAGAAACATCCGCGATGAACGGTTTGTCTCGACTGAAGAATTGACCGAAGTGCGAAAGCTCGTCAGGCAGCTCGACCAGACACGCCTTGCGACAGCTTCATTTAGCGGAGATATCGAAAAAAACGAGCTTAAACAGATTCTCGATACGCGCGTGGACTTCTTATCCCCGCACAGACCCAGGCACGCAAAATCACCACTTCAGACAGCCGCTCAGACAAAGAAATACCTTGAGATGACCAAAGAGCTCGGTCGGGTCCTGCCGGTACAATATCAGGAACCTTTCCGCAGAGGATATACTCCAAAAGACTGGGAACCCCGATCAGATGATTTCCTGACCGATTTGAAGGGCGCTATGACAGGCGGAGCCGCAGGCTGGTGTTTTCACAACGGCGACCAGAAAAACGTCCCACAAAGTAAACCCGGCAGGTCATTCAACATGCTGGACAAAAGGTTGTTTGAGCAATTGGATGCCGAAGAAATGGCCTTCGTCCGGCAGACAAAAGCCGCATTAAACAACCGCCCATCCGCAAACCAGTAACGCACCAGCTTAAACGCATCGAGGGCTGTTTCTGTCCCGGTGAAACCGGCCGCCGCTATAGAAGGAGATTGCCGCGGTTTGTGCAAGAGCTTGCTCAAGGGTTATGGCCGCAAGCAGACCGTTATAGGATGTCTCGGCAACCGTCCGTGAAAGATAAACATTCAGAAAATCCTGTACCGCAACCGGCAAGAACCGGAAGCCTTTTGATTCCGCCAATACTTGCCTAATGCTCACGCTTTCAGGATTCTGACCACAAGTGAACCAATGGTCGAACGCAAGGTGATGAGGGACCGGCGACTTGAAGCAGTTTCTGACCCGACGTAGCGGCCCTTTTAGATGGAGCCGATTAAGCAGGCTCAGCAGGTCTCCACGAAGATCGGGACTTGAGAGCGCATTCGATCTTAAGAGCGCATTCGATCTTACTCGACTGAACTCAAGCGGGATATCACGCAGATGCTTGAGTTCCCCATTGAATATTCTGTCGGCAATTACGTTGACGTAAAGCCTCTGTCGATAACGCGACTGCCGCGGAACATGCATGAAGAAGTCCATTATTTCATAATCCGATAGTGGTATGGCCCAGTCTTGCTCACAGAACTCGTACGCCCGCACACTGTTGACTATGAACTTCGCCTTGCGATTGTCGAACCGCCACATCTCAAATATCGCTGCCGGTAAGACCGTTTTCTGTCGCCCAAGTACAATAATTTGAGACTCCAATCGCTTCCTTAGACTATCAAGAGCCTGCTTCGCCAGAAACTTCTCTATGTCGGGCCACAGCGAAAAATGGGAACGAATCAACGAGCTAACGACCGCTTTGTCAGAGGTATCGGACCCGCACTCGTACAGTTCGGTGGGGGTGGCGCTGCCGCTGAGGAAGTCGCCCATGTGACCAGGCATGAAGATACCTTTGGGCAATTTCTTTTGGGCAAGGACAGTTGCGACAGCAGGGAGGTCCTGAAAGTGAGGAAGAGAACAGCCCTGCATAGAATACATCCAGTAAGCTCGCATTTCCGGACTAGCCATCCATTGCGCCCAGAGTTCCTTACTGTACTCTACGAATCTCCACTCATAACCAATCGCCTCGGCCACCCTACGACTTACAAGAGCTTCTTTGTTCTCGTCCAGACCGTATGAAAAACATGTAACATCTTCGACACCGTGCCTTCTGAGCATAGCGACAATCAGCCGAGAATCTAAACCACCGCTTAGAGGCACATAGATGTGCCGACCCGCCAGCGATTTGGCGAACCGCGAAAAAACCCTGTCCAGCGTAGCTGCAAGCTCAAGTTCAAGCATACGTTCATCCGATACCAAATCAGGACTTGGGAGAAAACGGTAGTATCTGAATGTCCTGACATTATCGCCGTCTTGATTTGAATCATACTCAATGATCTCACCGGTTCGTACCTGCTTAATACCGCAGTAGATTGTATCCGAACCGGTCACATAGCCGGCTAAGAGGTATTCCAATGCAGCATCCTCACTCACAGTTGGGCTTTGGATATGGTCGAGAATCGAGTAGATCGAGGAAGAAAGCACAAGGTAACCCGGCAACAGCGAATAGAATAAGGGGACGGACCTCAAGCGATCGGCGGCTGCAAGCACATATCCCGAAGGCCAATGAACGATCAATGCCCAACAGCCATTTAACTCAGGGATCAACTCTATGAAGGCATCTCGCTGAGCTTTCGGCCCATGCCCCCTGCACCTGCTTTGAACAAAGTCCGTCAGATGTTGATCTTGAAAATAACCATCCTTAAGAAACGCATAGCCTCGCCCGTAAACAACAGGTTCATCCTCGGCTCCCCTTGAACAGGACCACTGCACATAAGGGTCTTTCAGAATTATTTTCGGCTTTAGCTCCATCGCTTTCTTTAAGAGCTCACGTTGACTGATTTTTTGCGGGGCAACCAGGACCGATGAGCTATCTTTCAATAAAAGGCGGCAATCTCTTCGATATAGGAAGTATCAAAAAACATGGGTGTGCTTAAAATCGTCCGCCTTGACGAAAAAATCAAGCCTTTTTTCGATCCTTTGAAGAATCGATTCCAGATCGGCTATTTTCCGGGCGGCGCAATCGGCTTGGGCTGGTTAGGCTGTGGTTGCATAGATTTACGCACATTTTGCTGAAAAACCACCAATTGCGGCATATTTCGCCGGAACCGCTGCACGGCCGCCGGGCTGAAATGAGCACCTTCCATGATGGTCAGGTAATTCAGTGATGGCAGTCGCTCAAGATAAACAAGAGCCTCATCCGTGAAGCTGCCGCTAAGAGTTAGAGTGTCTAATTTGCTCATGTTCATCAGGTGCAGCAATCCCTTGTTGGTAACTTTCTTACCACCCACGGAAAGGCGCTCGATATTAGTAAGGCCGGAAAGGTACTTTAGCCCATCATCGCTGACATCGCCGTGAGATACTTGCAGCCATTCGAGTCGTTTAAGGCCCGTTAGGCACGCCAAATCCCTGTCATGCAACTGATCATCGACTAACTCCTTTCCCACACGCCTTGTTTTAAGGTACAGAGAGATTTTCTCGAGCTTAGTCAGGCGGGATAAATCCAACCCGGAATCATCCTGCCGAACTCCATGAAAGTCCAACCTGACCAGGTTCGGCAGCTTATTGAGGCATGACAGACCACCAACCGTTATACTCGCTTCACCAACACTTAGGTCCTGCAGGGATTTCAAGGCAGTCAATTTCTCTAATCCAGCATCAGTTACATAGATGCAGCCGAACAGCCTTAGTTGCTTTAGATTAGTCAACTTCGCGATGTGGTCGAGTCCGGCGTCGGTGATGCCGATGCTGCCCATAATCAGCTCTTCGAGCTGTTTGCACTTCGCAAGCTCGGCAACCCCCCTGTCGGTAAAGTAGTCCTTATTCATATTCGGGTCAACATAGTGTGCTCTCGTCAGCCAAAGATGCTTTAGATTTTGTAACTGACCGAGTTGCGAAAGTCCCACATCGGTTATGCCCTGGTCCGGCAGAACAAGATACTCAAGCGTCTTGACCCGGCTAAGCTGAGCGAGACATTTATCTGTCACTTTAGCGCGCCGAATATCCAACTTCTTCAACGAAGGCAGCTTGGTCAGGTTAGCAATGCCATCGTCGGTAATTGCATCTGTCCAGTGCAGACTGAGACTTTCGAGAGTCTTTACTTGGGCCAGATGCACCAGGGCAGCGTCCGTTAGATGAGACATAGACCCTAAGTGCGCGACTCGCAAGGATGGGATATTCTTGAGGTGAGCCATACCTGCATCGGTGAAATTCTTGCCGGAAAGCATGAGATACCACAGGGACGGCAGTTTCGCCAGATGTGCCAGACCCGCGTTGGTCATCTGACCTGGCCCAAACTCCAGCTCCTCAAGTAACGTCATGTTGGCAAGGTTCGCCAGGCCAGCATCGGTCAGCCGGCTTTCTCCTAAGTACAATCCCTTGAGTGATCTCAGTTGAGAAACCTCGGCGAGGCCCTCATCTGTCAACTCTTTGGATAGCGATAATTGCTCAAGAGATTTGAGACTGTGCAGAAGTCTAATGCCTTTGACTGAGATGGCCGCGTCGCCAATACCCAAAATCTTCAGACCGGTCAGGTGAGTAATATACGGCATGATCCTATCATCAAACTTGGGGGTGTTCGGAGGTCCGCTGTAGATGGTCAGCTTGTAAAGGTCATCCGGACGCAGGTCGGAAAGAGCAGATAAGTCTCCTCCGCCGGTGCGGCTGCTGATGACAAGTGCGAGCTGCTTACCCGCAGGGACATTTACATCGCCCATCGCCTGCCCTAAGTTCTCCCACTTTGTCCCATCCTCGGTCCAGTAGAAGAAACTCTGGATTTTCCTTACGATGCTCTCATCTTGGATAAGCAGCTTACCCAGCGAGCGGTCCTTTGGGAAGTGAACGACCCGATCTGTGCTTGCGATTACACCGGCCTCTTTCTGCCCGGTAGATTTTGTCGGCGATAAATCCAAAGGACTGTTCGACTGCCGGGGACCGGCCCTTGCAGAAAAGACCGACAGTGACAAGAGAATACAAAATACCGAAAATCTTAGAAATGTTTTCACAGTATATATCATCAGGGGCTTTCCTCCACGACAGACTTCCTCGCTAATAACAACAATGTCACGGCTTAACTAAATTCGCCGAATTTCGTCTGTTTGGAGCTACGGCCCTGGTGGTGAATTACCGCCCTCGCTATTGGCATCAGGAGGTTGCTCTGCTGCGGCCACGCCGCCAAAGCCCATGCCGTAGTAGAACCCTCCCTGATTATCGGCAGGCTGTTCCACAGGCGATTCTGTGGTAGTAGCTGCCACAGTCGGCTGCTCCATGACGCCGTTACCAGCCGTATTATCTGCTGCAACAGCAGCAGATGTATCTTCGCTCGTCGGCTGTGCCGAAGGCGTGTCACTGTTAGGCTCAGGAGGTTTCTGCGCCGCTGCGTCAACATTAGCCGGAGGTTCCGTGGGTGCTATATCCAACGGTAGCTGGGCCGCCCTAAAAGTCGGCTGAGGCCGGCTGACCGTGGCAGTTGAACTTGTCGAAGATACCCCTCTCCTACGGGCAGGGTCCAGATGGTCGATGTCTTCGGTAATAGATGACCTGTTCGATTCTGACGGCCTGCTCAAATACACTACAGTGGAAACAGAACCGACACTCACCGCTGCCACAGCGGCTGCTGTAACAATCTTGAGTTTGACGCCCGTCAGAATACCGCCGGCTGCCACCTGAGCCGCAGATGTCGCCGCGGGTGCCAACGCAGCAGCCTGGGCGCCGACAATAGCTAATTTGCCTAACTCTCCGAGCACAAATGCAGGGGCCGATTCGACGGCACTGCTGCCCAAGAGGCTCCCCAGGAGTGGAATTGTAACTATTATCCCCCGTCTGCTGAGACTATCCCGCAGCCTGGTTACACCCGATTCAACCCTGCGGGAAACGGTCGCCTGCGATATTCGCATGCCGGCCCCGATGTCTCTTGTTGTGCGACCTTCAAAAAAGTGCTGAATCAAGACTTCCCGCGTTTGGTCGTCGAGCTTGTCCAGCTCTTCATCGACATAAGGCGAAAGGTCATCCCAATTATTGACTGTCATCTGTCGCTCAACAGTGTGATTTACCTCTTGCCGCTTTCGCGCGTGGTCCTTGCGGATAAGGTCTATGGCTTTGTGGGTCGCAACTCTATGCAGCCAGGCGGGCACAGGGCCGGTGATGCTGCCGGCGTTGCGAACCAACTGAAGAAACGTCTCCTGAACAACATCGGCGGCCTTGTCGCTATCCTGAAGGACACGCCAACACGCTCCATATACAAGGCTGGCGTGGCGACGCACTATCTCTGCAAATGCCTCGGGGTCGCCTTTCGTGCTGAAACGCTGCAATAGGACGTTTTCTGCATCCAACATATTCGCACCTGACATATATTATACCATCCTTTCTCCTCTTTCCTACGAATAAGTCGTTTGCAACCGAAAAATGATTCAAAAATTTCCATCATCGGCAACCTTCAGTCTTCTGTATTCTATCTTCTACCCCCAAAGTGGTAATTTTTCGTCAAAGTAGTGCAGGGGTTTTTTGCGGAAAATCCCAAAATCTATAAATTTTTTTTATTCCCTTCACCATAACCACTTACAGCAATTCCGCTAACCTAAAAAACCATTTTTTTTCGTCAAACTAATGCAGGTTCGTGCAAGGGTAGAGGGGAATGAAAAAAGAAGAAGGTTTTGAGTTATGAGTGTTGAGGTTTGAGTTGAACTAAAACCTAACGACTATCCACTAACGACTATCGACTAACGAGAGGAGCTACAAATGGCAGCCAACACAATGCCGATACGGGGCGGATACATACTATTTGCGAGGCGGTTTATCGAGCTTCTTGCGGATATGCCGCTATTAGATAGGACGCTGTGGGTCTGGCTTTACTGCAAGGCCAACCACAAAGACTACGCAGGTCTCGCACGCGGTGAGCTTGTAACAACGATAGACGAAATGCGAGATGCCATGAGCTATCGATCTGGATACCGTATGATAAAGCCCAGCATAATGGATGTACGGAGGGCGCTTGGACGTTACTGCGGAAGTAACATGGTTGTTACACGGAAGACCACACGAGGTCTTGTCATAACTATTTGTGATTTCGATCTTTATCAGAATCCTGCTAATTACGGCTGTTACGCGGATGTACGCACGGGTGATACTGCGGGTGATAAAAATCGAGCGCACTATAAACAAGAATGTAATAAGAATGAGAAGAATGAAGAAGGGGGTAAACCCACCTCTTTTTCTTTCAAAAGTTCTTATATGAAGACATTCGATGAGATGGACTGCGAGCGAGCATCGCAGGCAAGACAAACAGCGATCAAGGAGTTTTTAGCCGATGAATAAGAATCAGTTCACGAGCATGTAGCATGTAGGGTGCGATATGCCGTAATCCGCTAAGGGACACCTCCCGTTAGGGATGGCTTACGCTATTACGGTGGGCATCCCGCCGGTAGGCGTCCCCTAGCGGACCAGGCGGATTTCGCACCACTTAAATCATATCGATTCATTCTCTATTCTCCCAAAATCCCTAGGGGATGGCTTACGCCATTGGTGCGATGAATCGCACCCTACCTTACTCACCCCTGGGCCCAGTTGTAGATTCCGTCGCGCCAGCGGATCCAGAAGCTATCGAGCACAAAGTCATTGAGTTTAGGATCAGGGACTGAACCCGGTGGACCTATAACGATTGACCAATGGAAAAAACCTCCTCCAAATATTAGGCGGACGCCCCTTTGGTTGTTCTCGAAGAAGTTGTCAACTGAAACCCCGGTCGGTTGAATCCAGTAGATACGGCGAACCTGCTGGGACCAGTATTCTTTCGGCACGTCCCACCGTCGCGAATCATCCATGCGGTCGCGGTCCTTGTCAAGAAGCTGCATGGCCCAGGATTGCAGTTCGTCCTGGCCACCAGTCAGCGCAACAACGAGCCGGGTGCGAAGATCTATGAGGCGAATAAAATTACAGGGACCGATTGTAACTAAGCACAGCATCGCGATAATGGCCGAGAGAGTCGCTAAGTACTGCAGGACACGTGAAAGTTTGCGATTCTCCTTGCGGGTCAAGCCGAAGAGTACAAAGACCCCACCAAACAGTAGCGTAATAATAGAAGCCAGGGCTAAAGGAAAAAAGATCAGGACTAAAGGAAAAAGGATAAAGCCAAAGAGAATAAAGGCAATTGCAGAGCAGACCGTGACGACGAGACCGGCGATACCGAACTTTATATATACTGACATTCGTTGAGTTGGGGCGGTGCTTTCCATAATATCTAAGCCCTTTAGTACGAACCCGCGGTAGACTGCCAAAGGTGCAAGACCTGCTCAATCATTTTGCTGACAGAGTGATTATCCTTGACATACTGCTGAGATGTCTTGGCGAGCTCCCGTGCAAAATTGTGCTTATCCAACAGCCGCCGGAGAACGCTCCTGACGCTAAGCTCCTCGCGAGGGTCAAAGACGACGGCGGTTTTCTCAGGAATAATCAAATCGTCCACTCCGCCGGTGCAGACGGCGGCGGCAGTACCCAGGCTCATGGCTTCAAGCAGAGACAGGTTGAAAGACATGCTGGGCTGAGGCTGGATGAAAATGTCGGCGGCGGCAAGGACCGAACGCGGCGGATTGAGCCTCGGAACGAGGATTACATCCTGCAAGATATTCATCTGGGCCAAGAGTCTCCACACCGAGTTTTCCGCCCGGCCTACTCCCATAACAATCAACATAAACTCATATCCATCGGCTGTCAGGTTCTTGACCGCTGTGAACAGATTCCTGAAATCGTCCACGCTATCCAACGGATGAGCCGTTACCATGCTCGGCAGGCGGGAAGGGTCGTCAAAACACTCAATAGTCTCATCGACAAAGGTTCCAATATTTATCTGCTGGACCCGATCGGCAAAACGAGGGAGCATCTTGCGAACGTGTGAGGCGATAGTTTTTGCCGGCACGACTATTTTTGCGCAATGTGTCGGGGAGGCTGCCGAGATGCTAATGCGCCTCGACAGCGAATTGACCGTCAGGATGTAAGGCAAATTAAGCTGCTCGGCCAGGCGGCGAACGAAAGCTGCCTTACTTTCACACAGGCAGTGCAGAACAGTCGGTTTGAACTTTTCAAGCCGACCTGTAAGAGTGCTCAAACTCAATGTGTCGATAAAAGGCAGATTGATGGCGGGATATTTGATGACCTCAATGGGGCCGGAAACAATTCCTTCAATGTCAAAACCGGATGGACAGATCAGAGAAACAGGGATTGACTCATCTGCCAGACCAATTAAAAGATGCGCCAGAAAGGTGGGATACTCCAAAATCGTGCGCCTGGACGCGATCAAGGCCGGGCGAACCGACCTCTGCCATAAGGCATCCCTTAGCGGATTGGCTGTTGGTGTGCCTGATGGTGGGCTATTTCGCTGCTCAACCACTACGCTGCTCCTGAGACCGCCAAACAGTCATGGTTAGAAAAATGCACACGCGCTCGAATGTAGCGGGCCGCAGTATATTACCGAAAGGTTGTGCCGTATGCCACAGTGTGTTGGTTTGTATTTCCGTTCACTGTAAAAGGTTCGATTCGTTCCATTGTAACCTCTCACTTTCAGATTACAGGGCTTGGGAGGCTTGGGTAACTTGTTTTGCAAGCTCGGTGAGCAAGGCGTTCATTTTGGGGTCGGAGTTCTTCACCTCGGCGATTTTGCTGCAGGCGTGCATGACGGTAGTGTGGTCGCGGCCTCCGAGATGGCCGCCGATCTCCTCAAGGCTGTGGTTGGTGAGGGTGCGTGTCAAGTACATGCAAATCTGACGAGGCAGGGTTATGCTTTGACTACGCTTCTTGCTCTGCAAATCCGTCAGACGAACATCGAAGTGCCTTGTTACAACTTCAACGATATTAGTGATGTTTATATGTTTGGCGGCCAGCTTGATCTGTCCTTCGAGAGCTTTACCGGCGAGTTCCAGGGTCAGGGGTTGGCTGGTGGTGGTGGCAAGGGCATAAATGGTCGTCAGGGCGCCTTCCAGCTCTCTGATATTCGCCTGGACATGCCGGGCGATGTACTGTGAGATTTCGTCCGAGATTTCCAGGCCGCGCAGTTGAGCCTTTTTTTGCACGATGGCAATTCGCGTTTCATAGCTCGGCTGGTCTATCCTTACCACCAGACCCCAGTTGAACCTGCTGATCAGACGGGCCTCCAGCGATGGTATCTCAGAAGGGGAGCTATCTGCGCTCAGAATGATTTGTTTGCCGTTGTTATAAAGGGCGTTGAACGTGTGGAAAAACTCCTGCTGACTCTGCTCACGCTCCCTGAGGAACTGCACATCATCTAACACGAGGGCGTCAACAGTGCGGAACTGACTTTGAAAGCCGGCCAGATTTCCCTCCTGGATAGCCCTTATGAACCTGTTGACAAACTCCTCACAGCTTAGAAGCTGAATGACGACACCCTCGGATCGTTGCTGAGCTTCACTACAAACGGCGTGGAGCAGGTGGGTCTTGCCCAGGCCGGAATTGCCGTAAATGAAGAGCGGATTGTAGGTATTGCCGAGAGACTGGCTGACGGCGACACAGCTTGCATGAGCAAGGCGGTTGCTCGGGCCGACAACGAAGTTCTCAAAAGTGTAGTCGGGATGCAGCTGGACAGACGGCTTGGAAAGCTCGGGTCCGGTTTTCTTGCTGTTATCCACCAGGAACTCGACGGTCACAAGATGGCCAGTAATTTGCTGGGCGGCCCGTGTGAAACTGGTCCTGCAATTGTCCGACAGGAATTTCACCGTGGCATCATTGGGACAGCCGATACCAATTGAGCCGTTATCAAAACGAAGGACCGTCAGCTCATCGAACCACTTCCGCGCGTTGGCGGGGTCAAGGGATTTTGCACGTTCGAGAATGTCGGCAAATACGTGTTCTATATCGAGCCCCGGCAAGATTGTCCTCCTTTTCAGACCCTACAGCCTGCTCGGCACATTTCGTCTCCGATGCAGAATCACCAATAAATATGTAACCAAAAAGCGTGCAATTGTCAAAGAAATTGTTCGGTGGTCGCAGTTCGTTGTTCGCAATTCGAAGGTTTTTCAATTTCTGAGTCCTGTATTCTCAATCAAACCGAGACTTGAAAATTCCGTAAATCCAGATACCATAAGGGAACTACAGATTCGGCCGTATCCGGGCGGTAGTCCCTGAAGGCTCTGAAATCGGGTCAGGAGTAAAAACCGGCGATGGGAATTTTTAGCAGGACGGCAGAGTACCTAAAGCAAAAACTCAACAAGTCGCGAGCCAAAATCAGCTCTTCGCTCACGGCAGTGCTGAGCCTGGGCAGAAACATCGACGATGCCCTGCTCGATAAGCTGGAAGAGACGCTGATAAGCGACGACCTCGGCGTGGCGACTACGGAGAAGCTGATTTCAGAGCTGCGGGAGGCCTACCGTGCCAAGAAAATAGCAAAGACCGACGACATACTACCATTTCTCAAGGAACACCTCAAAAGTTACTGGCCTGCACAGGATAGGCAGCTCAAGGTTGCGCAGAGCGGTCCAACGGTCGTTCTTGTCGCAGGGGTCAACGGGACAGGCAAGACAACAAGCATTGCCAAGTTAGCATACACATTCAGCCGAGACAACAAGACGTGCATTGTGGCCGCCTGCGATACCTTCCGGGCGGCTGCGGTCGAACAGTTGAGTATATGGGCCGAACGTATCGGAGCACAAATCGTCAAGCACCAACCCGGCAGCGACCCCGCTGCGGTCGCTTATGACGCTTGTGATGCAGCGGTTGCACGGGGAGCAGATATTTTGATTCTCGACACCGCAGGCCGGCTGCATACAAAGAAAGACCTCATGCAGCAACTAACAAAAATCCGTGATGTTGTCGCCCGAAAAATCCCCGGCGCACCGCATGAAGTGCTGTTAGTTCTTGATGCCTCCACGGGCCAAAATGCAATCTCGCAGGCGAAGCTTTTTACTGAGGCCATCAATGTAACGGGTATATTCCTGGCGAAACTTGATGGCACCGCACGCGGCGGCATCGTCATCGCCATTAAAGACCAACTCAATATCCCGGTTAAGTTCGTCGGCCTCGGCGAAAAACCCGAAGACATTGCGGAGTTTGATCCCGAAGCATTCGTGGAGGCGCTGTTCAGCAGTTAATGGAAAACGTGCCACCGGAGAATGCTGAAAGTCCGGTTTTAAGCGGTATGGCCGACGAGGCAATGTTGATCTTTGCTCTGAACTGTCAGGCTTGTCGAGGTCCGTTGATATGACACATAAAACAGCATTATCCATTGTATCCGTTCTTGTGCTGGCACTGGTACTAACCGATCTTAACGCGCAGACCAGCCGACGCAGAAGAACGGCACCAACCCGAAACCAGCCGCCGGCAAGACAGACTCAGGAAAAACCTCGCCAAAAAGCATTGGGCGACAAAAATAGTGTCGAGTTCACACTCGCTTATAACTTTCAAATACACGCCGTGCCCTCAGAGCTGAAGTTCATCGCACCAATCCCTCGCACAACACCCGGCAGACAGGAGATATTGGATATAAAATACTCTCACGAACCGGCGAGGGTCTTCGACAAAGACGGCACCAAATACGCCGAGTTCATCTTTCGTAAGCCTCCGAATGAGCTAAGACTCGAAATGAACATCAAGGCAACATTGTTCAGATTCGACCTGGCCGCTGCAAAGAAACGCCAGGGCCAGCCGGTCGAAAATCTCGCCGATCCCAATACGTTTATAAGAAGTGAGAAATACATAGAAGGGGACTCGCCCCGGATACAACAGGTCGCAAAAGCCATCCCTACTACCCCAAACCAGACAGCCCTTGTCAACGCAATTTACGAATATGTAACCGATAACGTTTCATATTTGATTCAGAAACAGGAGCTTGGAGCAATCCAGACACTTGAGAAAAGACAGGGCGCCTGCACCGAGTATTCCGACCTCTTCGTCGCCCTGTGCAGGGCAAAAGGCATCCCGGCAAGGGTCGTCAAAGGCTATGTGAGCAAGCCGGTCTATTTGCCGCAACATGCCTGGGCTGAAGTGTATCTCAATGAATATGGCTGGGTGCCGTTCGACCCGACTTACGGAGACGTGCCGGACAAAACAACAAGAAATAGAAACTTCGAGAACCTCAAGCCGATTTACGTTTACCTCTCACACGTCCGCAACGACCCGATACTCGACACTGCCATTACGACATCGGGATTTTCCGTGGGAGACGTTACCGTTGAGCACACGGTCGAATTTAAGTAGCGAATTCCGCGGACAACGCGGCAAAACTTTGTGGCCCCGCGCAAGGATGCAAAATGCAAAAAAGATAAAACTATTCCGCAATTTTGATTCCTTCGACTTCGCTCAGAGCTTGTCCTGAGCTTGCCGAAGGAACAGGATTTGATTCTTGAATTTTTATTTCCTCAAGCGATTGCCGGTTCTTTTTACACCTTTTGACAGCCACCCAGGTATTCAGTTTTTGGCAGGTCGCCGACAAGAGGCAGTGCATACTCGACAAAAGCACTCGTCATGCCGTTGCCGTCCGCGTTGATGAACTCATCATGTATATGCTTGGTCTTTTCTGCGACGTTGGCAAGCTCGGTACGAAATAATTCTATCTTATAGTCTTTGCCGCCGGCAAGGCGTCCTATCGCAACTGAGCCGCTTTCGTGCTTCATGGCGAACCTGACAGCCTGGCGTCCACACTGCCGGGCTTCAGCGACATCGACGCGGGATTGCAGGCCGGGGAAACTTCTTTGCAGATAGCCGAAGGTATCTGCCCGGACTCGCTTTATTTTTAGACTATCTTTCACTTGACCTGCGAGGAAATCCGCAAGGGCGCCTGTGCCGGAAAGCTGAATATTGCCGTGGGCATCGGTTTCAACTCCCTTTGCCAGTTTCTCCGCCCAGGTAACGCCATCGACATCGCATATTCCCTCACTGACGGCAATGATACAACGATTGAGCCTCCTATAAATGCGGTGCACATCGGCGAGGAATCTATCCATCGAGACAGGTCTTTCGGGAATGTACACCAGATGTGGGCCGTCATCATCCCTTATTTTACCCAGCACGGAAGCCGCGGTTAAAAAGCCCGCGTTTCTGCCCATAATCACGTCGATCTTAACACCGGGTAGTGCCCTGTTATCGAGGTCGTCGCCGATAAGGGCGCAGGCCACGAACTTAGCGGCGCTGCCGTAACCCGGACAATGGTCGGTAACAAGCAGGTCGTTATCGACCGTCTTGGGGATATGAAATGCCCGCAGGTCATAGCCTGTCTCGGCGGCGATTGTACTGACGATACGAACAGTATTTGCTGAGTCGTTGCCGCCGATATAGAAAAAGTACCTGATATTTCGCTTTTTGAGAACATCCAGGATTTGCGTGCAGTATTCGCGGTCGGGCTTATCCCTGCTGCTGCCGAGGGCCGACGAGGGCGAGGCCGCCACAATCTTGAGAGTCTCGGCTGAGAGTTTCTTTAGGTCGATAAACTGGTCTTTGACCACCCCCGCCACGGCGTGAACGGTGCCGTAGAGGTTTTCGATCTCGGCGTGCTTGGCCGCCTCTTCGATAACACCGACCAATGACGCATTTATTACAGCGGTCGGCCCACCCGACTGCCCTACTACTGCATTTGCCTTCGGTGCTTTTGGCATTTTCTGTACCTTTTCCACTAAGAGTCCCAGTGTATTTTCCAGTCACAAAAAGGTATTATACTGACAGTGATTGTGTAGACAAGCGGAATCAACAGAACTCCACTTATGCAAGATAAGGATACCCCAGAGTCCAATTTGACTTCCTCGGCGATGATATTTGTGCCGCCTCCGCCGTCAACATCATCGGCAAGGTCGCAGGTAGTCTAGTCCAAATGTGGAATGTCCAGGATGGCGCCCCCATTACAATCGAAGCTGATTAGGATTATAAGCTGGTTCGAATTGCCCATGTCGGATGCCCCCCTTTTGTCATGCTGAGGCGAAGCCGAAGCATCTGGGCAGCGAATGAGAGTTTCGCTTCGCTGCGATTGCGACCTCTAACTTGCAGAGGAGATTCTTCTGCGCTCAGAATGACAAATGTTGCGTTTGCTCAGAATGACGTCATTTCATTACATTCGGTGTTCTCAAAAGGCTGAATACTGGCTTGTTATTTGCCCGGCTAACTTGAGAATCTGCATAATCATCATTACACAAATGAGAGCGTAAACAAATCTCGGCAGCCAGCGGGCGAACTCAATGAAATAGAGTTGTGCCTTGTCTGCGGCTATTTCAGCAATTTTGTCCACAGTTTTATCTAATTGACCGCTTTCTTCTCCGATCAACCAGAGGCTGAGATACTCTGAGGGCAGCCGCTGCGAGAATCCTTTACATGCCATTTCACCGGCCGCGGCGCTTGCAGCGCCGCCTTTGAACATGCCGCCCACAACCACGTTGCCTGCGGATTCCGTAGCTTTGGCGGTGCATTGAGTTATGGGTACGCCCGCCTTGTATAGCATGTTGAAAGCCCGGCAGTACCTTGCTATTGAGACCTGCCAGACGGCCTGCCCAAGGATTGGAATTCTAAGCACAATCACGTCCAGAATCTCGCGGAGAATAGCAATTTTTCTGCCGAGAGACCAGGCCGCAACGACTATTCCGATCGGCAGGTAAAACCAGACTAATATCGTCAAGACCGAAAGCAGGAAACCTCCCACCCCGAGTGTGCCCAGCACCAAACCAGGCAGCGGCACAATTATCGCAGCGAAATGAATGATCGCCACCGGCAAGACCAATCCCGACCGGATTATCCCATTTATCCTTACGCGGAACTCATACCAATCAGATAACATGGCAAAGGCTGCACCAAGCGTGCCCGACATCTCCGCAGTCTCAATAAGCACCACGTCCATCTCGCTAAAGAATCCCTTGTACTTGGCCATTGACTCCGAGAGGCTGTTACCTTGCTGCACCGACTTAAGAATGCCGGTGAATACTTGTTTGTACGGTTTTCTCAAGCCCTCGATGATGATGTTGAGCGCTCTTACTATAGGAATGCCGGCATCGAGAAGAGTTGACAAGCTCCGATACGTTATTGCACGTCTGAGACCCGGTCCCATTTTGAGATTCCTGTGCCGGCTAATGTGAATCAAATTCCCTGTAGCCCGTTGCTAAATTGACCATGCCGGTTTAGTATATCAGCGCGACTGACAAAGACAATCGCGGCGAATGATTTATGGAGTTTTTAGTGTTGAGTTTTGAGTTAAACAAATTCCAGCTCAAAACTAAGAACTATTGATAGTGTATGGCGGTTGAGCTGAAATAATATGAAGTTGAGCTGGGCCACACGTATCACGCTTCTACGCATACTGCTGATAGTACCGTTCGTCAGTTGTATGCTGAAGATTAACGATTCGCTGCTCGATCCCTCGCAACGCATTACCCTTCGCTACATTGCTGTTGCGATTTATATACTTATGGCGATCAGCGACGGTCTGGACGGTTATCTTGCCCGGCGCAGTAAACAAATCACCAAGTTGGGTGCGTTTCTTGACCCCATCGCCGACAAGCTGCTCGTAACATCCGCGTGTTTGCTTCTGGTCTCGCAGCGAGGTCATGTGGAGCGTTTCCTGCTTCCGCCGACGGTGGTGGTGCTGATAATCGGCAAGGACCTGTTTTTGATGATCGGGTTCATCATAGTATATATTATCACCGGCCTGACTCGCGTCGCTCCTGTGTTCATGGGCAAACTTGCGACAACCTTACAGTTCATAATGGTCTTGGCTATTCTAATCGCACCTGAGGTTTCTGTGGTGATACCGGACTGGATTTGGTTCCTGCGGTTTCTATGGTGGTCCGCAGCGGCTACCGCCATCTTCGCAACCCTTATTTACATCCGCAACGGAAGCCGTTATATTGAAGAATACGAACGCGCTGTAGCAAACAAGGCAAAAAGCTGAATCGTACAGCTTAAAGGCGGGTAAAGGCTGGGATAATGTCGGTTTGTAAGTCTTTCGATTCGCCAAATCCGCCTGATGAAAATATGAGCGACTGAAAATATGGGCGTACAGTTTAGTGAAATACCTGAAGTGCTTGACGACCTGCGGCAGGGCAAGATGGTTGTCCTTGTCGACGCGGAAGACCGTGAAAATGAAGGCGACCTTGTTTGCGCCGCAGAGAAGATTACCGCCGAGGCAATCAATTTCATGGCCAGGTATGGCCGAGGTCTTATCTGCCTGCCGCTAACATCGCAGAAGTGCGACTCGCTCGGCCTGTATGCTCAGACTCTCGAGAACACCGCCCGATTCGGTACGGCCTTTACCGTCAGTATTGACGCAGCCGAAGGCATAACCACGGGTATAAGTGCCGCCGACCGGGCAAAGACTATTCTTACCGCGATTGCAGACGGCACAAAACCTGCCGACCTCGCTCGCCCCGGCCATGTCTTTCCTCTGCGTGCCCGCGAGGGCGGCGTCCTGGTTCGAGCCGGACAAACCGAAGGCTCAATCGATCTTGTCCGTCTTGCCGGTCTCAAGCCGGCTGCTGTAATCTGTGAAGTCATGAATGAGGACGGCTCCATGTCGCGTGTGCCGCAACTTTTGGAGTTCTGCGAGCACCATGACCTCAAAATCGTCTCAATAGCCAAGCTCATTGAATACCGTCTCCAGCGCGAAAGTCAGGTCAAACGGGTCGAGTCTGTGCAGCTACCAACCGACTACGGAGACTTCAAGCTAATCGCTTACGAAAGCATAACCTCACCTGAGCCTCATCTGGCTCTTTGCAAGGGAGGTATTGGCGAGCTTGATAGCAAGGGACAACCTATCGAGCACCCCGAGCCGGTCCTTGTGCGGGTTCATTCGGAGTGCATGACCGGCGACCTATTCCATTCTCAGCGATGTGAATGCGGCTACCAGTTAATAACCGCGTTGAAAATGATCGAGCAAGCCGGCAAAGGCGCCCTCATCTACCTGCGCCAGGAAGGAAGGGGTATCGGCTTGACCAACAAGCTCCACGCATATAAACTCCAGGAAATGGGTCTGGACACTATTGACGCCAATCTGAAATTGGGCTTCAGTGCAGACAGACGCGATTACGGCATCGGCGCTCAAATCTGCCGGGACCTCGGCCTGCGAAACATAAAAATCCTTACCAACAATCCCAAGAAAATCAGCCGGCTGGAAGTCTATGGCGTCAAAATCGTGGAGCAGATACCATTGCGGGCGGAGCCGACCGAGCACAACATCGGATATCTGCGTGCAAAGAAACACCGCCTCGGACATATACTTGATGAGGATTTGTAACCACATCAGTTATAGAGTGGGCTTCAGCCCACCGTTAGGGCAGAAAAAGAATAACTAAACAAGATAGGATACTCCGTTTATGAAGCAGATTCCTTTGTCGCTTATACTCATCCTGTTTGTCGTTGTTTTGCTCATGATTGGCTGTCAACAGCAAACCACGGTTAAGGAATCGGCCCCTAAGTCCAAAGGAGGTCAGTCGGTCGCTGCCGTCATTTCTGATATTGTCGGCGTGTATTCCGCTTACGCCCCGGCTAAACTTGAGATATTGCCCTTGACCGAATTTGCCGGCCAGGGCGGTTCCCAGCCACCTTCCAGGCTGAGTGTCTATGTGAGTCTGTTGGATTCGTTCGGCTGCAAGACAAAATCGCCCGGTATATTTCGCATTGAGTTGTATGAGTTTGTTCAGCGCTCGTCTGAGCCGAAAGGCCAAAGGCTCGCTTTTTTACCTGATGTCGATTTGACTGATCCTGCCCGGAACAATAGCTGCTGGCGGGATTTTCTGCGGGCATACGAGCTTAATTTGGATTTTCAGCCTCAGACCGGTAAGACCTACATGCTCGCGGCAACATTCCTGTGCCCCGGCGGTAAAAGACTCTCCGCCGAATGCACCCTAAGACCGCCGAAGTGATTGTCCATTTTTTTCCGGGCTGCATTTCTGTGGAACAAATCTTGACGGTCCGGGCGGAAACGGCGATAATAATTATAGTTGCGGATGTGGCGGAATTGGCAGACGCGCAGGTTTCAGGTACCTGTGGGCTAAGCCCTTGGAGGTTCGACTCCTCTCATCCGCATTTCATGGCTGGCAGCATCGATTTAGGGGACAGCACATGACCATAAAAGCCATTTCTTCAGCCGTAGTGTTTTCTGCCTTTATGATTAGCCAGACCTATGGGTTCGAGGCGGGCAGTGCTGGATCACCTGCACCACCGAAGGTACAAATCAGTGAAGCCATAGCTGATCGCTTTGTTGTTGCGCTACGAAATCGCGACTACTCTTTCCTGACGGAGGACAAGCTCAAATCGCTTCGTAAGGAAATTAGCGATTTCACCGCAAAATACCAGTCGGTTCAATTGTCGCTGGCCGACCATGACGTGTTGCTTGCTGCCATTGACCAATACGTGCCGAAGAATTTCTTGAACCACGGTTTGGATTACCCGGGGTACCTCACGGCCAATGAGGATGTGGAAGGCGCATACCTAAAGTTTAGAGACTCGATCAACACATTCAAATGGAAACTTTGGCTGGCCCTGACCCGTAAGCCAGCCACCGCCGAGCAGATTGCTCGGTGCCAGGCTCAGCATGATTGGCTGCGACAATTCATCACCGGTGTTCCGATTCGTCCTGGTGATGGACATCCTATTGGCATTGCACCCGGGGATGTTCGCACATGGGCATCGGCATATCTGGAGCGAACATTCACCGATCCGCTCAGCCTGTTATATGACCCGATGACTGACCCGCAGTTTGAAGTTTTTAAGAAACTTATGGTGCGCAGATCTGTGAATGGTTTTTACAATACTGTATCAGATGTTCCCGTCTGCGCTCTCAGCGCAAGGGCGCATGACCATGCGGATGTGGATAAGGCATACGCCTATCCGTTTGATATTGATCTACCTTTTGAGGATGAGGTTAGGTCTATCTGGGGTGGGGGTGATGGAGCGGGACCGCACTTGGTTTTCACCTCCAATGCCCAGTTCCGTGGCCAGGATGTCTTTCTTGAAAGCCGCAGTGTGTTTGACATTGTTAGTGGTTTATGGCGGGTGGAGCCAGCAGTCCGAGGTGCCTCTTCCAACACGCTGATAATTCAATGGGTCCGCGAACAAAACAAAGGGGATATCGCCTACGATGATAGCGGTGCCAGTTTGATGGCCCTACGGGGCGCCAAGATGGCTGAACTTAACGTATCGAATTGGTTTGAGGCCGATCATGTGAGCAACGCAGATCTACATAAGCTCATCGGCGAAAAAAGCCGGACGCTTATATCTGTTAAGCGGTTGCCTCCCACGAATGGCCCGCGGCGGGTGGGAGTCAATGAACCGCGATTCTTCCTGGTTGTCCAAAACCGCGAAGGGCGATTGGCCATAATTGATCTGCGAAGCCGGGAATTTTTTTGCCTCAACTTAGTAAGCCGCCTTCGTTCTGCAGATTGAGTCCTGTACGGTGGGTAACTTAATCTATTCGGACGCTGTTTTTGTCTAAGACTTCCTCGAAAGCACTTGGGGGTAGTCCAAAAATCACCAATAACACTTGTTTTCGCGGATGTGGCGGAATTGGCAGACGCGCAGGTTTCAGGTACCTGTGGGCTAAGCCCTTGGAGGTTCGACTCCTCTCATCCGCATTGCTGGTAAGCAGAAATAAAGCCCATCTCCACGCAATATTTTCAATCAGTCCAAACCTCTAACGAAAACAGCTCTAATGGGCCGATAAATATCAAGGGTTGTCGATTAGCTAAAGATAGACTGTTTAAACACCGACAAGCTGTGCGAAAATGGGATAATTGTGTATAGGATTGAAATAAGTTCGCCTGGCCAATTGAAGTTTTCGGTGGGCACATTTATTGATAGGAGCAGGTAATGGACTTTTTGATTATTCTTGCAAAGGCGGCTGAAAACACGAAAGAGGCAGCAGACAAGGCAGAACAAGCATTTGTTCCTGTGAATGTGATTTGGCAGTACATAACTTCACTGAATCTGGTCGAGGCCATCACATTCATATCTTTTGGGGCGGTGTGGTTGTTCTACGGCTGGAAGGTCTTTAAGATGCTTGTGGTAATATGTTTCGGCCTGATCGGCTTAATCCTCGGTGTCCTGGCAAACAAATACCTTGTGGGTGGGGATGTAACCTGGCTGGCTATCTTGTCTATAACCCTATGTGCCGTTCTTTCTATACCTATTATGAAGTGGGGAGTTGGTGTTTTAGGTGCGATATCCGGGGGCATACTCACCAGCGGGGCCTGGTTGGCCATGGGAATGCCGGAGCAGTATATCTGGGCCGGGGGACTTGTGGGTTTCATCGGCGGCGGTTTGATATCTTTCGTTGTTTTCAAAGCAGCGGTCATTCTGTTTACCAGCTTGGGAGGCAGCAGCCTTATGATTGTGGGGGCTCTTGCGGTGATATACCGTAACATGACCGGCGGAGCTAAGGTCGAGGAGCTGGTCCTTCAGCATAAGTGGTTCCTGCCGGTGATACTGCTTGGCCCTATGATAATCGGTATACTCTTGCAGTATAAATTCAGCAAAGACGTCAAAGACTTGATGGCTTGACCTTTCGACTATTCAAGCCGAATTATTTTGTTTGAATGTGCCTGCTGTAAGTCAGCCTCATAATGTGACCGCCGACAAGAAAGACCGCACATCTGTGTTTGTGATAGAACATAGACCCTGCAGGAAAATGAGGATGCTAAGCATCTTCTTATGTGTTACGCTCTTAGGTATATGTATCTTCGTTCCCTGCCTTTCCGGCTGCAGTAAACGTCCACAAGTCGGTTCCAGCACTTCGGCCAATCATCAGGCCCAATCCGACAGCTTGGTTTGTCGGTTTTATAGATATAAGGTGCTCAACAGCTATCCACATGACAGTCTTGCGTTCACGCAGGGACTCGTTTTTGAGGACGGTTTTTTCTACGAAAGTACCGGACTCTACGGGCGTTCAACTGTCCGCAAGGTGGAGCTGGAAACCGGAAAGGCGGTGAAGTTGCACAAGCTGCCGAACAACTATTTCGGTGAGGGCCTGACCATTTTTCGAGATAAGATTATCCAGTTGACATGGGAATCCCGCATTGGGTTTGTTTACGATAAAAACACTTTCAGATTGCTTAGCCAGTTCAGTTATCCCACGCAGGGCTGGGGCATTACCCATGACGGGTCCCGATTGATAATGAGTGACGGCACCTCGGTGCTTCACTTTCTCGATCCTGAAACTTTCAAACAGATAGATCAGCTTGAAGTGTTTGATACCGATGGGCCGGTGAATAATATCAATGAGCTGGAGTTTGTTAAAGGTCAGATCTACGCGAACATCTTGCCGACCGACCGTATCGCAATAATTTCGCCTCGAACAGGCCGGGTGACAGGATGGGTGAATATGACGGGCCTTTTCAGACCGACAGGTTTAGGGGCCTCGGCTATGGTGCCTAACGGCATAGCTTATGCCCCCCAGGCCGATAGACTGTTTGTGACGGGCAAACTCTGGCCGACGGTATTCGAGATCGAGCTCATACCTGAGCCTGCTAAGTGAAATCGAGATTGCTTATCGGCAAGAACGCCCAGTGGGTACGGATTTTGTTCACTCGGTGATAATATAAAAAAATGGGGCGCTTACCGGCATATCTGCCGGCAGTGCCCCATTTTAATACTCATGCAACTCATTCAGTATTTTATCTGCGGCGGCGTAAAAGTGCCAAACCACCCAAGCCAAGCAAACAAACCGTTGCCGGCTCAGGAACGCCGTAGAACTGAATTTCGGCTATCTGCATCGAGTTGGCCGCAGCCGAATCCTTCACAGTCGGGAAAATCATTTTGTATGACTTGTAGGTCTGACTCTGGTTGCAGATCTGATACATCGCTCCGAGCGTGTTACGTTCGGCCGGCAAGACCACTGAGCCACCGGCAATCAAAGTCCAGTTCTCCGCCTTTCCGTCACCGTTGTTTGGAGTTGTGATCGGGTCGTTCGTGCCATAGAGCATCCATGTTGTTGGGTCACGTTCCGGTGAGTCATTGGCTGTTGTGATCTGGAAGCTGTCCAAAGTGGACGGGCCGCCCGGGGTCACAATGAAGCCGGAGTTTGTTTCACCGAAGTTCAAGTACTTCCAGTCAGTCGTGCGGTCAATGGCACTCTGCGGGCCCTCGGACAACCCGGTGGGGCCAGCGGCCGGAGAACGACTGTCCCAGGCCACATGGACGGCCAGGATACGGTCTGTCGCCGTAAGAATATTAGGGCCGATGCCGCCGGGCATCATGTAAAACGCTGCGTCGGCGACCTGTACCAGGCTTGAACCACCGTTAGTCGGCCACATCATCTTATACGACGTGTATTGGGTCATGGTTGCATTGTTTACGTTAACAACCGGGCCAAGTGTTAGCCGGGTAGCGGGTAACGCGATCGCACCCTTATCGATCAACGTCCAGGTCTCGGCAAGCCCCGTGCTGTTGTCGAGGCTTGTAATAGCTCCGTTCGTGCCGTAGAGTTCCCACGACTTTGGGTCACGAGTCGCGCCATCGTTAGGCGTCGTCAGAGTAAAGCTCTGCACCAGAGACAAGCCGAGGGTCGGTGTGACGATGAATCCGCAACCGGCTCCGCCATTGTTCAGGTACTTAGTGGCGGGATTGCTGTCCAGTAGCTTTGGCGGTGATTCGGCAGCCGGATAACTACTGTTCGACTTCATCCCATCGGTATCAATACCAATGATAGTATTGCCAGGTTTAAGAATGGGAACAGAAACAGCGAAGACCGGGGCAGTCAATAGTCCCAATACTACCAGTAAAGTTAATACCTTTTCTCTTCTCATCTTCCTACTCCTCCAAATTAACATCACCCTAAATTTTGAGACACCACCTTCCATAGTATTACAGGGGGGCTTACTCCGTTAGCCACCGTATATCGCAGGTCTTCATTAAAGTATCCGTATTTTAGGTCCTATTTTGATTCTTGTCAACAAAAATCTTAAGAATTTTTAAGATGGGTAAGGGATGTTGAAAATTCGGTTTTTACCTATTCATACAATGTGTGATAAGTCTTTTTTTGATAAGAAGATAGGGATGATGTAATAGCACAACGGAGCCTACTTTAGGATTTTGTTGTGGGAATCGAAGATAGTGGTGCTGTTTAAAACTGCAAATTCTTATAGTACGTGCAAGTCGAGGTCCATCTTGAAAACCGGCAATAGGTCACTTTTTCAACAGTCCCGCTGTCTCTATGTTTTATAATCTACTTCTTTGCTTGTATTCGTTTCACAATCTCTTCCGCTTCCCAGGATACCTGTGGATGCTCATCATTAACCGTTGAGGCAATATCTTTCAAAACCGCAGGTTCCTTTTCGTAAAGCATGTTCAAAGACCTAACGGCAGTAATCCTTACCCCCCACGAGCGATTGTAGTGCAATAGTTGTCTAAGATAGGGAAAATAGCCGATACTTCACCTGCCTCAGCTACTACTATTACCAGAGCAATAAATCTCACAAGAGCATAATGCGTGCTCACAGATCTAATAGGTGTAACCTTGCACTTAATGTATTCTACATTTATTGACACTTTGCTTTCAAGGCAAATTGAGTCGGGACTTGGCCCTTGAAAAATCAGTGTGAGGATTCTATAATACCCCGTTTAATAAAATCTTTTCGTTGCTATAGTTCTGTAGCGGCTGAAGGTTCCCTGTAATTCTGGTATGAGATTGTGTTTGAGTCGCTAACTGAAAAACTCAATTCTGTGTTCAGGTCGCTGGCCGGCCGAGGACGGATTACCGAGGCGAACGTCTCCGATGCCATGCACGATGTGCGTAAGGCCCTGTTAGAGGCTGACGTTAATTACAACGTCGTCAAGCAGTTCTGCAAGGACGTAACTCAGGCGGCGATTGGCGCCGAAGTGATAAAGAGTCTACATCCCGGTCAGGTGATGGTGAAACTCGTCCACGAAGAGCTGGTCAGGTTGATGGGACCGGTTGATACCCGGATTTATTTCGTCTCACCCGGACCGACGGTGATTATGCTGGCGGGTTTGCAGGGTTGCGGCAAGACCACTACCGCCGCCAAGCTCGGCAAATACCTTGTGTCAAAAGGCAAACGTCCCCTTTTGGTCGCAGGAGATTTGCAGAGACCTGCCGCTATCGAGCAGTTGGCCGTCCTGGGTCAGCAGTTAAATATCGATGTCTATCGTGAAGAATCCAAAGACCCGGTTCAGGTTGCCGAGAACGGTGTAAAGCACGCCAAGGAGCATGGATTTGACGTGGCGGTTATTGATACAGCCGGCAGGTTACACATTGATGAAGAGATGATGAAACAGGCGGCGGATATCGCCAAGGCGGTTACCCCTCATCAAATATACCTTGTCTGCGATGCGATGACGGGCCAGGATGCGGTCAACTCCGCAAAAGAGTTCAACGAGCGGCTTGAGCTGGATGGTGTGATTCTGACAAAACTTGACGGTGATGCTCGCGGCGGCGCCGCTCTGAGCGTCAAGGCCGTGACCGGCAAGCCGATCAAGTTCATCGGAATCGGCGAGAAACTTGATAAGCTCGAAGAGTTTCACCCAGACCGCATGGCCGGCAGAATCTTGGGCATGGGTGATGTTATCACATTGGTCGAAAAGGCCCAGGAACAATTCAAGGCCGGGGAAGCAATGAAGCTGCAGGAAAAGATGGTCAAGGGAACCTTCGGCTTCGATGATTTCCTCAAGCAGATGCAGGCCGTCAAAAAAATGGGTGGCGTCAAGGATATGCTCAAGCTGATGCCTGGAATGGGCGGACAACTCGAAGATTTGGACCTTGACGATACTGAAATTCACCGCATGGAAGCGATTGTATATTCAATGACTCTGGAGGAAAGACGCAACCCGGACATCATAGATTCGTCGAGGCGAAGGCGCATCGCCACGGGGGCGGGTGTGCAGCCGCATGATGTCTCCGGCCTTGTGAAGACATTCACTCGCAGTCGGGATATGCTCAAGGCGCTTAGCGGCGGCAGCTTCGGCGGGCTAAAAGCGTTATTTTCTGGGGGCTTTAACATGGGTGCTATAAGCTCTGCTCTTGCCAGCGGCAGAAAAATCAAACAGCGTTCCGCACGCAAAAAGATAATAAAACGGAAGGGGAAAATAAAACGGGGGTAAGAAGCGAAATTACGATAGAGCTGTACCTTGAAGAAGTTGCCAGGTTTACAGACGGGCAGTATGGCAAGCTTGTCAGGGGCCGATTCAAGGATGTCCGTGGCAGCAGTGAGCTTGCGATGTTAGCTTCGCCTACAGTGGAAGAGGTGGAGCAATTGCGGCGGGCGGTGGCTATAATGACGCTGGACGAAAAAAGAAACGCCGCAGGTTTGTCTGATGAGCAAATCCGCAGGATTGCTGTGGATGCCCGGGTTGACCCAGCTAACCTGGCGATTTTTATAAACGGTTATGCCTTAAAATGTAAGCGGTATTAGCAGCATATCTTACAATGTTAGACACATACCTAAATCAAATCTTTAAGGTTGCCCAAAAGGGTGATGCCAGAGAAGAGAGCTATTACAAAGCTCTGGCATCATTGCTTGAGGATTATGGACAATCGGTAAGAAAGGTGAAAGCGGCGGTAACTACTCTGCCCAAGAAAACCGAGGTGGGCAACCCCGATTTTCGGATTTGGGATGGCAGCCAACACATAATCGGATACATCGAAGCCAAAAGACCTGAAGAGGAAAACCTTGATAAAATCGAAGAGACCGAACAGCTAAAAAGATACCGCGGCGCTTTTCCTAATGTTATCTTGACGAACTTCTTTGAATTCAGATTGTATCGAGATGGTAATCTGATTGACAAGGTAGCTATCGGGAGACCCTTTGTTGCACGCGAACTGAGGATGGTTCCGCCGGTCGAAAAAGAGAAGGAGTTTTTCGGTCTGCTGGAAAAGTTCTTCAGTTTTTCTTTGCCGCGGTTGTACACACCCAAGACGCTGGCGGAGTCACTCGCCTCCCGTACTCACTACCTAAGGGAACAGGTGATGCTTGAGCTTGGCAACGGCAATGGTGATCTGAGAGGATTTTATGAAGCCTTCCAGCAGCATCTGATTGCCGGCCTGAAGAAAGAAGATTTTTCTGACATGTATTCTCAGACCATAACTTACGGGCTGTTTGCAGCAAGAACCCGATGTAAGGATGAGTTTACGAGGCGCTCGGCCTTCGATAATATCCCCAGAACAATAGGTATCTTGCGCGACGTGTTCAGGTTTGTCTCGCTTCAGGAAACCGGCCCTGAGCTTGACTGGATAATAGATGATATTACCGATGTTCTCGCGGTCGCCGATGTCAAAAAGACCCTGCATGAATATTTCGTTAAGGGGCGAGGAGAGGACCCCATTATGCACTTCTACGAGACTTTCCTTTCCGAGTATGACCCGAAGGAAAGAGAGCAACGGGGTGTCTATTACACACCGCAGGAAGTGGTCTCGTACATCGTCCGCTCGCTGAACATTATCTTAAAAGATATCTTCAGCAAAACCGACGGTTTTGCGACTGATTCTGTGACCGTTCTTGATCCTGCCGCTGGAACGCTCACCTTTCCGGCTGAGGCGGCGAAGGTTGCCGTGAACGAGTTTTCCACTCGCTACGGTGCCGGCGGCACAAGTGAGTTGATACGCAGGCACATTCTCAAAAACTACTACGCTTTTGAGCTGATGATGGCCCCTTATGCCATCGCGCACCTCAAGATCGGGTTTCTTCTTGAGGAACTTGGTTACACGCTCGGCGAAAATGAGAGATTCAAACTGTACCTGACGAACACATTGGAGCTGAGCGAATTGGCCCAGAGCAACTTACCCGGCATGAGTTCGCTTTCACAAGAGTCTCACGCAGCCGGACAGATAAAGAAACAGACGCCCATCCTCGTTATTCTCGGCAATCCGCCTTATTCAGGACACTCGGCCAACAAAAGTTGGGAACTGAATGAAAAGGGTAAAAAGGTTCCCAACTTTATCGGAAAGCTTATCAAAGACTATCATCAAGTCGATGGCAAGCCTTTGGGGGAAAGAAATCCAAAGTGGTTGCAGGATGATTACGTGAAGTTCATACGTTTTGCCCAATGGAAAATCGACCAGGCCGGAGAGGGTGTTTTGGGCTTCATCACAAATCACAGCTACCTGGACAATCCTACCTTTAGGGGGATGCGTCAGTCTTTGATGAACAGCTTTAACCAAATATATGTTCTTGACCTTCACGGCAACAGCAAGAAGAAAGAGAAATGTCCCGATGGCACAAAAGATGAAAATGTCTTTGATATCCAGCAGGGCGTTGCGATTTTTTTAGCCATTAAGAAGAAAGGCCTTAGACGAAAGGTTATGCACAGAGATGACTGGGGTCTGCGTGAGATAAAGTATGACTGGCTGAAAAATAATGACGTCAAAAGCACAAGATGGACAGGGCTGACGCCGAAATCAGAATCATATTTCTTTGTGCCTCGAGATGAGAGATTATACCCCGCCTTTCAAAAGTATTTGAATCTGCCAGATGTTTTTCCTGTAAACAGCGTGGGAGTCGTAACGAGCCGGGATGAGTTTGCCATCGCGGATATGGCAGACGAATTGAAGAAACGGATACGGATGCTTCGAGATGAAAATCTGCCCGACAACGTCATAAGACAGGCGTTCGGGCTTGGAGATACAGCGGCTTGGAAGATGAAGGAGGCCCGTCGGAAAATCCGCGAGAAGACGGATTGGGAACGGCAGGTGGTTCCAATTCTCTACAGGCCCTTTGACCGTAGGTGGATTTTCTATGACGACGTGGTTATTGAAAGAATGCGGAAAGATGTTATGCGTCACATGAGGGGAGGGAATCTGGCATTGTGCGTGGGCAGAGCAGGCCACGTTGTGGGTCTGGACAAACCATGGAACCTTGCGTTTTGTGCCGATTGTATGGAGGACTTGAACCTTTTTTACCGGGGTGGTAATGTGAATTTTCCTTTATACATTTACCCCGAGGCAGACCTTTACAACGGGGGTGAGAAGTACGAACGGCAGGTGAATATTGAGCCTAAAGTGCTTGAGGCATTGGATGCGGCATACGGAAAGAAATTTGAACCGGAGGACGTTTTTTGTTATATATACGCCGTTTTGTATTCGAGTGTGTACCGTCTGAAGTATGCAGAGTTCCTCAAGAGCGATTTTCCGCGGATTCCATTTTGCGAGGACTACAAGATCTTTCGGAAAGCGGCAGTGCTTGGGAAAAAACTCGTCGAACTTCATCTTATGAAGTCGGACAGATTGAACCGGCCGGTCGCAAGGTTTGAAGGCAAGGGCGACAACCTTGTCGAAAAAGTATCATACGATGTGCAGAAAAGTCTGGTATATATAAATCCTCGGCAGTCCTTCGGGCCTGTAACTAGGCAGATTTGGGAATACCAGATAGGCGGCTACCAGGTGATGGAGAAGTGGCTTGGCTACAGGAAGAAACGGCGGCTTACGCTCAATGAGATAAAGCACTATTGTCGGATTGCGACGGCGATTAAGGAGACGATCTCTGTTCAGGCCGCAATAGATCAGATTTACCCTCAGATTGAGAATAACGTATTGGAAATTGGATTGCCTGACAAACGTGTTTCGTGACTAACGGGATGCTAAGAAGATATGGTCTCAGATAGAAAAAAAGTATTATTTCTGCTACCGGCCATCTGCATTTTTTGTATCTTCCAAAGTGGAAATACAGTTTTTAGCATTGAAACCCAATATCCCAAGTGCTCAAATGTACCGGCTAATTTCAGTTGTCAAAGTTAGTGACCCAAATGCATTGGAGAAATTGCTTGAAGAAAACACATGAGGTTTTAAAACATTCTCTGCAAACGTGTGTCGTGATCACGCACCTATTGTTTCGGGATGTTTGTAAGAACTGGATAGCAAGGAATGACGTTTGTGCCTGGGGCAAATCCTCAGGGGGTCATTCGGAAATAGGTGCAGGACGCGGAAATTAATTATAAAAGTGAAAGGAGAAGACATGTCAGTAAAACTGAGACTTGTGAGAATAGGCAGACGGCATCGGCCTTTCTTTAGAATCAACGCGGTCGAGTCAACCACACCGCGTAACGGCAAGATTCTTGAGAAGGTCGGGCACTATGACCCAATTGAGAAAGATCCCGCCAAACAGCTTGTGCTCAAGCGAGAGCGCATCCAGTATTGGCTTGACAAAGGCGCAATTCCCTCCGAGACGGTCGCACAGATACTCTCCAAGCAGGGTATAAGCAAAAGGCACGCAGAGGAAAGGCGTGTTCGGCGTGCCAAGGCCAGAAAGGTGGCACGTGCAACGGGCCGGCCTTTTACAAAGGCAGAGAGAGCAGCCTTGAAGAAGCCGGAGAAGAAGGAGGGCGGAAAAACCGGCGAAGCGGAGAAGGCTAAGGCCTGAGATTGCACTTTGGATACCGGCAGAGCATCTTCATATTGCAGCGAGGAGAAACAGCGATGAGAATCGATGTTCTGACGCTCTTTCCCCAAATGTTTGAATCGCCTCTGAGCTGTTCGATTTTAAAAAGGGCCTGTGAAAAAGAGGCGGTGGAAATAGTTCTTACAAATATAAGGGATTTTGCTGTTGACAAATATAAGAAGGTAGATGATAAACCCTACGGTGGTGGTGCGGGCATGGTGATGATGCCCGGTCCGGTCTTTGCGAGTTTTGAATATGTGCAGAAGTTATCAGCGGAGGCAGGCCGGGTCATCCTGCTGACACCACAGGGTCAGCCATTCAATCAGTCCAAGGCTGTCGAGCTTAGCAGGGAAAAGCGACTGATTTTGATAAGTGGGAGGTACGAAGGGTTTGACGAAAGGATTCGCATTGGCCTTAATGCCGAGCAGGTTTCGATAGGCGATTATGTGCTTAGCGGCGGTGAGCTTGCGGCCATGGTGATCATTGATGCCGTGGTCCGGCTGCTGCCCGGCGTTTTGGGTGATGACCAATCTGCCAAGGATGACTCTTTTGAGGATGGGCTGCTGGAGTACCCCCAGTACACAAGGCCGGATGTCTTTCGTGATATGAAAGTCCCCGAGGTGCTTCTCAGCGGCGACCACGGCCAAATCGCACAGTGGCGGCGTCAGCAGGCCTTGGAGCGAACCAAGAAATGGCGGCCAGATTTAATGGCGCAGGATGAGTCAGGCGCCTGCGAAAGTTTTTAATGACGGAAAATTTGTTAGTGTTGTGACAAATTGGAAAACGCATGGTAAAATCCCGACTCTTGTATTGGGTAGTGAAATTTTAGTCGGGCAAATGTTGGTTCTTTTGAAAAGGACAAAGTATTTATGAAGGAAAAAGACGACTCACCAAACCAAAAGCCGCCCCACAAAGGGAAAGGTTCCCTTGGGGGCGTGCGGTCACTCGGTCCTGTTCCTAATCTTGAGGAGCATGTCCAACCTAACTGGTGGAAGTTCATTTTCAACTCACTCTATTTGAAAACAGACGGCGACGTCGTTGACGACCCGCAGGTTACTATCAAAGAGGTCGACGCATTCTCTAAGATTCTCAAGTTGTTCCCTGACGAAAAAATTCTGGATTTGTGCTGCGGTCAGGGACCGGATTCTCTTGAGTTGGCAAGGCGAGGGTTTACTAATGTTGAAGGTTTGGACCGCTCTCGATATTTAATTGAGAAAGCCAGGGCGCAGTCCAAGAAGGAAAGCCTTAACGTCAAGTTCAGAGAAGGAGATGCCAGGAAGCTTCCTTACCAAGCTGATACTTTCGATGTGGTGATGATTCTCGGCAACAGTTTCGGTTACTTCGAGACGCCGCAGGATGATGTCAGGGTTCTAAAGGAAGTTTTTCACGTTCTTAAGCCCTCCGGCAGGTTGCTTATAGACGTCGCTGATGGTGAATATTTGAGGAAGCGATTCCAGCCCCGCTCCTGGGAGTGGATAGACAAGAATCATTTTGTTTGCAGGGAGCGTTCACTTTCACTGGATAAGCAGCGGCTGATTTCACGGGAGGTTATCTCCCACGTAACCAAAGGCGTAATAGCCGACCAGTTCTATGCCGAGCGTCTTTACACTCGCAAAACCCTTGAAGAGCTGCTCAGAATGGTGGGTTTTGTCGATTTTGTCGCGCACGGCGAGATGTTCGGCGATTCCCAGCGCAACCAGGACCTGGGAATGATGGAAAGACGAATCGTAATAACGGCTGCAGTGAGAAAGCAGTGGACGCCCCTGAAGAGGAGAAAAGAGCCTGCGAGAGATATAGCTGTGGTCCTCGGTGATCCTACCAAGCCCGATCCACTGAAGCCCCTGCGTGTTTTTGATGAAGACGATTTCTATACGATCGACCAGCTCAAGAGTGCTCTGCGAGACCTTAATACGTATAACGTCACATACATTAATGATCACGACACGCTGGTGAGCGACCTTATAAAGCTCAAGCCTAAGGTCGATTTTGTTGTGAACCTTTGCGATGAGGGCTATTTCAACGATGCCAGAAAAGAGCTGCATGTGCCTTCGTTGTTGGAAGTGGTCGGTTTGCCGTATACAGGCGGTGGTCCCCAGTGTTTGGCGTTTTGTTATGACAAATCACTCGTCCGCGGAATAGCCAAGGAGATGGACATTCCGGTGCCGGACGGCGTCTTTATCAAGCCGGAGGACAGCACTTTCGAGCTGCCGTTTGAGTTCCCGGTCATTGCAAAACCGAATTTTGGCGATTCCAGTTTTGGGATAACCCAGCGTAGTGTTACTGAAAGTATCGAGGATCTCGTCAACGCCATTGCGGAAACAAGAGAGAAATTTGGCTATGAAAAGCCCGTTCTTGTGGAAGAATTCCTGACCGGCAAGGATTTCACCGTTGGAATTATCGGGAATCTGCCGGATTCTTACACGGTGCTGCCGATTATCGAAGAGGACTATTCTGCGTTGCCGCCGGAGCTTCCGCGAATATGCGGATACGAGGCGAAGTGGCTGCCTGATTCGCCGTATTGGAACCTCAAATCGACACTCGCCAATTTGCCGGATGACATGGAGAAATTCGTTGTTGAATGCTGTCTGAAGCTCTTTGAACGACTGGAGTGCAGAGACTATTGCCGGTTCGACTGGAGACTTGACTCTAAAGGCAATCCTAAGCTATTGGAAGTAAATCCTAATCCCGGCTGGTGCTGGGACGGGCACTTGGCAAAAATGGCAAAGTTTGGGGGTATGTCATACTCCGAGATGTTAGGGGCCATCCTCCACGCAGCCGAGGATCGACTGGGTATTTTGAATACAAACGGCAAGAAATCCGAAGGTCAATTATTTATCCAGGCGAATGGACAATTGCATAGTCCTGCTTCGGTTGCAAGTAACTCTAATATGCGTGCTTAATCCTGCCAGCGTGATTAACGCGTCGCGGGTATAGTGCATACAGTTTCGATTCGCTCCGGCAGGTAGGTCTGAACAAATCTGCCGAAGGAATCTTGGGTACTGTTTGCCTTTTGAGGCTGATTGTGTATAATACCTGACTTATACAGACAGGTACTATACCTTTTGGAAGGAGACAGGTTGTTTGCATGATGGTTCTTGTCGGCATGGGTCGAGCTTGTAGGAGATAGAACGGTGAATACAAAGCTGCTGGATGCTGTTGAAAGCAAAGGGCTTAAAAAAGATATCCCGCACTTCGAGATAGGTGACGTGGTGGATGTTCACTGCCGAATCGAAGAGGGCGATAAGGTTCGCACGCAAATATTTACAGGCACGGTGATTGCCCGCAAGGGACGGGGCATGAATGAGAATTTTACGGTTCGGCGAATCGTCAACAACGAGGGAGTTGAGAGAATCTTCCCGTTGCACTCACCTAACGTCCTCGATATCAAGCCTGTCCGCAGCGGCAAGGTAAGACGCGCAAAACTTTACTATCTGCGTAAGCGAACGGGTAAGTCTGTCAGATTGACTCAGCGACACAGCGAACACACCGTCTCGAAATGATTATTGATTATTTAATATTGATTATTTGGTTTTTTTGGATTTCAAATAATCACTTATCACTTATCACTTATCACTAATCACTAATCATTTATTGTGATGGTTATGCTGCTAAAAAGGCGAAAGCTGTTGGCCGATCATGCACTGCTCGGCCGATGGGGCGAGAAACGCTGCGAGAGATACTTAAAACGCAAAGGCTTCAGAACACTTACCCGCAACTTTTGGTGTAAGCTCGGCGAAATCGATCTTGTCATGGTCGATACGGATGGCAGCATCGTTTTTGTGGAAGTCAGAACCAGAGCCAACGAGGATTTCGCACCCGCTGAGTCGTCCGTGACGTATGCAAAAAAGTCAAAGTTGCTCCGGGCCGCTCAGTATTTCCTCGCAACCCACAACATAGCCGACAGACCTGTTCGCTTCGATGTTGTCACAATAGTGCTTGGCCGTTACGGACGCCCGGAAATAAGACACTACGAGAACGCTTTTGTGCCATGATTAGTTTTGAGTGTTAAGCGTTCAGTTTTGAATTTTTGGAATGCTCTGTAGAAAGCAGTCAAAGACGTTATTTCGAGCGCAATCTACAGGCTCCCTATTGTCATTTCGACCGTAGTGAGCGAAGCGAACGGAGTGGAGAAATCTGTGTCAGTGGAGTTGGTGTATTCAGATTTCTCGACTTCGTCCGTCTAAAGCCGGACTCCGCTCGAAATGACAGCGGGTCTTTCTCGTAGAGCAAAAAACCGTCAGAAAAAACACAAAAAGATTTTTGACGAGTAAGGCTGGCAGATGCATAATTCAAGGGAACATACATGAGACGGCAAGGTCTTATATGAACAAATCCCGATAAGTTGTCTTGTCAGGAAATCGTATAGTACATAGTTATCCGACAACCAACAGGAGGTCGTCCAATGAGCGACACAGTAACGCGAACAAACCAAAGGAAGCTCGTGATCGGAGGCGTCGTCCTATTCGTGCTTCTCGCAATCGCCGCAGTTGCTTTGGTATGGTGGATGCGCCCGAAAGACATCTTCGATGCCGCTTGGAAAGGGGACGCAAAGGCAGTGAAGAATCTCCTCGATCGTGGCGTTGGTGTGAATTCGCTAAACGAGGTTAAAGATATTCCTCTTCATCTCGCCAAAACGAAGGATGTTGCTGAATTGCTTCTTTCAAAGGGATCGGAACTGGATCGGCCAAACGCCTTTGGCGGAACGCCACTACACATGGCTGCTATCAACGGGCGGCCAGAAGTTGCGGCGGTACTAATTGAGCATGGAGCTAAAGTCAACGCGTTGGACATGGTTGGTGCGACACCGCTTGACCACGCTATCCTCGGACGCGAGAAGAGCGCGGGCGGTGGCGACCATCAGGCAGTGATCAAGCTTCTGCTATCAAAAGGGGGAACTGCCAGACAATATGCTGACAGATTGAAGTAAGCAGCCTGGCACCCTCGCATGTAAATGGCAAGACTTAGATCACAACGTCGAAAACATAATTATCGATTGTACTCAGAGAGTCACCAGTGGAATTGATTGATACGCATTGTCATTTGACATTTGAGCCGTTGGCGGGGGATGTTGAGGCTATTTTGGAACGCAGCAGGGCGGCGGGTGTTACAGGATGGATAACCATCGGCACGGAAATCGAAGACGACCGAAAGGCAGTTGCACTCGCCGAGCGATTCGAGAATATGTACTCGGCTGTGGGAATCCATCCGCACGAGGCGAAGAATGTCACAGGCCAAACCCTCTCGGAGCTAAAAGAGTTGGCGCAGCGATTGAAGGTCGTTGCTATCGGAGAAACGGGCCTGGATTTCTATCGAAATTTATCGCCGAACGAAGACCAAAGGAGAGTATTTGTTGCCCAGCTTAACATGGCTAAGGAATTGAATCTGCCGGTGATTGTACATTCGCGGGATGCCTTCGATGAAACGGTCGAGATTCTGGAAAGATTTGGTTCTGGTCTAAAAGGCGTGGTTTTTCATTGTTTCAGCGGCTTAGCCGAGCAGGCAAAGGTTGTTCTCGGCATGGGCTATCATATCTCTTTTACCGGCGTTGTTACATTCAAAAATGCAGAGAAAACACACAAAGCGGCGCAAGTCGTACCTTTTGATAGACTTATGCTCGAGACCGACTGCCCTTACATGTCGCCGGAGCCGGTGCGGAACCAGAAGACAAACGAACCGGCTTTTTTGGTCCACACCGCCAAGTTTGTGGCGGACCTAAAGGGAATAGATTTGGCCGATTTTTGTCAGGTTGTAACTGCTACCAGTCGTAAGTTTTTTGGCCTACCGGAAGTTTCGTAGTGCGTATTTCGTTTCTCGTTGTGTGTAATGCGTATTGCGTCCGTCATACCTTGTCTGTCTTCTACCTTCTGTGTTCTGTATTCTGACTGAAATTCCCGCTTGACAGAAGGCCAAATAGACGATATATTGCTTATGCTAAGACGTCTCGGCCTTCAGTGGTCGGGTCGTTAAGAAAGGATGGGTCGTAAGCCCACGAAGCTACGCCCGTCCTTTCGAATCTAATCGGACGGTGTGGGATTTGAACCCACGAAAGGCTTTTCCTTAAGCCTTTACTGACTTGTAGGGTCAGCACAATAAACCACTCTGTCAACCGTCCAACATTGGCCCTGTTGATTCGTTTGCAAGGTCTCAACGGGGCCTTTATTTTGAATTATACCCCCCTATTCTCCTATGTCAAGATAAAAAGAATAAATTTCTTCTTATTCTCTTAAATATTTTGAAAATTCTTCTTGTGTCATATCTCAAGGGGCGTATAATACTAATAGCGTAGAACCTTAACGATTATTAAGGAGAACTGTAATGGCTGAAAAACTGAGAAGCCCAAAATACCCGATTATGAGTCTTTCCATCGCTATAGAAAAGCTGAAGAATTTGTATGACCGTGAAAAAACGGCTTCTGTGAATACAGATGTGGCGGTTAAAGCGTGGGATTACAGCGGATTGAGCGGCCCTGCGCTTCAAACAATTTCGACATTAACCCAATTCGGGCTTATAGAAAGGGCAGGAACGCAAAGGATAAAAATTTCGCAATTAGGGTTGGATATACTACTGCCTAAAACGCCCGACGATAAATTACGGGCCATCCAAACGGCATCATCTGAACCTGTTATTTTCCGCGAATTGATGAATGAGTATCCTAAAGACCTGCCTTCTGATGATACACTAATAGCCACTTTGGTTAGGAGATCTGCGCCCTATACAGAAAATTCAGCAAAGAAAGTTATTAAAGCTTTCAAAGAAACACGAGAAATGTTGAATCAACCCGAAATGATGACTTTTAAAGATAGAGAGAAAAAAGCCACAAATAGTCTTATGGGATTTTTTCCACCTTCTCCGCCGAAGATCAAAGAAAAAGAAAACGACTTTGCTATAAGCATACCCTTAAAAGGAAGGGTATCTACTTTGATTTTTCCAAATGGAGAACCAACCATAGATGACTTAGATGTAATCAAGGAGTTTATGGATTTTTACAAGAAGGTTATTTCAAAAAAGAACTAAAAGAAAAGGCCACCAGTGAGTAGCTGGCAGCCTCTGTTTTGTTATTCCTAATGGTTCATAAGGGAATCAAACCATTGTTATTAAAACAAAAAAATAGTAAGGAGAAATATCGTGAAAATGTCTGATTTTTTAAAATTAAAGTATGATCTCAAAGACCGAGTGATGATTTTTGTCGATGGGTCTAATTTGTATCACGGATTAAAAAGCGAATGTGGAAACGCTCATTTGGATTTTCTAAAATTCTCTGGCCTTCTTGCAAATAAGCGTAAACTTATCCGAACCTATTTTTACACATCAACTCTCGATGCAAAAAGGGAACCCGAAAAAGCAAAAAGTCAACAACGTTTTTTGAGTGCCTTGAGAGAAATTCCTTACATCACAATCAAACACCGTGCTTTAATTTATAAAGCAGAAAAACCATTTGAGAAAGGAGTTGATATACTCATTGCTACCGATATGCTAACCAATGCCTTACGGGATTGTTACGATACGGCAATACTTGTTAGCGGAGATGGTGATTTTGCTCCTGTTTTAGAAGAAATTACACGAGCTGGTAAACAAATAGAAAACGCAGTATTTATTTCAAGCAGGTCAGATGCCTTAGTAAGTGCCTCCGATTTGTTTATCGAGCTTAATAAAAACGACCTTACGGGATGTTTTAAGCCATAAATATAGAACCAGCCTTGGTTTTCCAAGGCTGGCGTGGTAATCAACCATCTATCACTCACTATTAGGCGATAGTGGTGTAATAATCTATAGCAAACTATAACTATTTCTTCGACAAATGTCAAGTCAGTTATTTATTATTATTACTATTTTTTGTTCTCATAGACATAAGTTATTATCCAATAAGTACATATATAACTTTCAACCGTTCATTATGATCAATTACCTTTTTTCTTAAAAAATCTGCTTTTCAAATTAGGACATTACCATTCTGTCTCATTCAGCCAGGTGTCCAAGAAATATAAAAGCGCCTTTTTCATTACTATAAACGGCTTTTTAGGGCTTGACTTGACTTTTGGATAGTTGGGGTATATATTCTTGTAGTTAGTCCTTCCGAGTCATGAAAGTTGTGCCGCAAGTGGGTGTGCATGGACTTTGCGCAGGCTGTTAGGACCCTTTCCTTCGTTAACGGGGAGTGATTCTCGTAAGCGTTTATGTCAGTGGTATACGACCATACGATAGTCAACCAGGTACAGCAGGCGAATGACATTGTTGACGTGGTGGGTGAGCATGTCAGCCTGAAGAGAAAAGGGCGGGAGATGGTCGGTTTATGCCCGTTTCACGAAGACCATCGGCCGAGTCTTTGTGTCAACGAAGCCAAGCAGATATTCAAGTGTTTTGCATGTGGGGCCGGCGGTGATGTTCTCAAGTTCGTCCAGATGCGGGAGAACCTGACTTTCCCCCAGGCTATTGAAAGGCTGGCGGAGCGTGCAGGCATAAGACTTAAGCCTGCCAGGGTTGCCGCAGGGCAGGTTCGCCAGGGGTTCGCAGAAGTTGACCCTAATAGATTGGCCAGAGTCAATGCCTGGGCCGCCAAGTACTTCCAGGACAACCTTAGCGACCAAAATCGGGGTAAGTACGCGCGTGATTACATAGCGGGACGAGGCATAAGCCTGGAGAGTGTGCAAAAATGGCGGCTGGGCCTGGCGATTGATTCGCCTGATGCTTTGTTTAAGGCCGCCGTCGAAAAACGCATCCCGCCGGTAATTTTGGAGCAGGCGGGTCTGATTGTGGCAGGCAACCGTGATAAGTTTATCAACCGCCTGATGTTTCCAATAACTGATGTTACCGGCAGGTTAATAGGCTTCGGCGGGCGGACTCTCGATAACGCTGATGCTAAGTATATAAACTCGCCCACGACGGTCTTGTTTGATAAGAGCAATACACTGTACGGTCTGGAGCAGGCCCGGCATCAGATTGTTCAGACCGAAACAGCTATTGCTGTTGAGGGTTACACCGACTGCATAATGGCACATCAATTCGGGTGCAGCAATATTGTGGCAACAATGGGCACGAGTTTCACTACGGGGCAGGGCCGTGCACTTCGCCGTTATGCCAATAAAGTGGTCCTGCTGTTTGACAGTGACACGGCGGGGATTGAAGCTGCGAATAGGGCGCTGGAGGTTTGCCTGTCCCAGCGTCTTGATATAAGACTGGCTTTTGTGCCGCAGAGCAAAGACCCATGCGATTTCCTGCTTGCGGCGGGCAAGGAGCAATTCGACAAGCTGATAGAGCAGGCGACGGATGTCCTTCAGTTTAAGTGGGATAGATTGAAGGGAAGTCTCGCTGCCGACCATACAATCGCAGGCATGAAGTCGGCGATTGAGGAGTTTTTGCAGGCCGCTGCGGTCGGTCTGTCATCGGGCAATCTGACTCCTATTGAGAGGGGATTGATTGTGAACCGTCTCGCCGGCATAGTCGGCCTCGACAGTAAACAGATCAATGCTGACCTTGACAAAAGATTAAAGAGGCTTGCAAGTACCGCAAGGCGTTCCCAGCAACAATCGAAGATGGCCCCGGCTGACTTGGGCCAGGGTCTTTCCTCTGCTGCTCAGCGGGAGGTTCTTGAGGTGCTGCTCAATAGGCCGCAATTGCTTGAGTCGATCGCACAGAGAGTTACTATCGATGATTTTGATGTACCTGTACTAAGGCAGATAGCGTCGCTGCTATTTGACGTCTTGAGCACTGAGGGCGGTTGTTCACTTGATAAAGTGCTCGCAAGGACTGACTCCGTGGAAGTTGGTAATTGCATAGCGGAGTTGGCGATGGTGGGGGAGAAGAAGGGAAATTATGATTTCCGCCTGCGGGACGCTCTGGATGCGTTAGAGCGATGCCGAGGTAATGCAGGCTCCGGCAGGATCATGCCTATAAAAGATTCTCTGAAGGTTATCGGCGGCACCGGCGGGCGTTCACAGGTGCGGAACCCGCACAGTTTGGGACTTACATAGTGAACAGCGAAAGGTAATCGACCGTAAGAATATAGAATCAGCTTTTGGGCGGTCGCAGTATTAGGTGTCGTTTAGTCAGGCTTACGTGTTAATTGGTCGTTGCAGAAAGGCGCCTGTTGTGGCAAAAAAAGGAATGAGTGCGGACAAGGTGGAAACGTTGGACAGGGTCAAAACCGATACTGCTGATTCAAGCCCGGTTAAGACAGCGGATACCGAACAGCGAATAAAGGCTCTCATCAAGAAGGGCGAGAAGAAGGGATTCCTGACCTATGAAGAAGTGAATCGGGAGCTCGCCGAAGACGCAGCAAACCCCAGCCGGATCGAGAGTCTGATAGCGACTCTTGATGAAATGGGGATCAGCCTGATTGATGAGGCGGACATCGAGGCGCAGGAGATTGCCAAACCGGAGGTCGAGGAGGCATTTGAAGAAGCCGAGGGGCCTGTAGAAGAAGAGGCTCCCGAAGAGCACTTGGCGGAAGATGAGCTCATAGAACGTGAGCTTGTTGAAAGCGAGGCGTCTCGGCGTATCGATGACCCAATACGGATGTACCTGACCCAGATGGGCCAGATACCGCTGCTGACCAGAAAATCCGAAATTGCTCTTGCGCGTAAAATAGAAATCGCCCGCATGGCCTTCAGACGCAAGATGCTCCAGTGCGATTATTGTGCGCGGACCGCAATCGAGCTGCTCCAGCAGGTTCACGATGGTTCGATGTCTTTTGACAGGACGCTTAAAACCGGAACCGGTCAGCTTCAAGGCAAAGGCTCTATAAAAAAGCGGCTGCCTGTAAACATCGAGACCGTGAACAAGCTGCTCAAGATGAACCAGTTGCTTTTCAAGAAGATCGTGCATGCGCAGAGCGAATCCGAACAAAGGGCGAGCATGAGGCGCCTCTTCCGCAACCGCAGAAAGATTGCCACGCTGCTCGAAGAGCTGAGTCTTCGCACGAGCAGAATCCAGCCGATGAAAAGCAAGCTGCAGGGTATGTGCCAAAAGATGCGCCAGCTTGAGGATATTATTGCAGCGGGCGTCAATAACCAAATGACCGCCGACGATATTGAGTCGGCCAGGCAGGAATTAGCCGGGATTCAGGAGCTGGTTCTGGAAATGCCGGATCAGCTTGAGAAAAAGCTTCATGTCATGGATCGGGTCTTCGCTCAGTACGAGAACGCTAAGCGAACTCTGTCCAGTGCCAACCTCAGGCTTGTCGTTTCAATTGCAAAGAAATATCGCAACCGCGGTCTGAGCTTCCTCGATTTAATCCAGGAAGGCAATACCGGCCTAATGAGGGCGGTGGACAAGTATGAGTACCGCAGGGGTTATAAGTTCAGCACCTACGCCACGTGGTGGATTCGCCAGGCGATTACTCGTGCTATTGCGGATCACGCCCGCACGATTCGCATCCCTGTGCACATGATTGAGACGATGAGCCGGCTGCGCACGACAAGCAAAATACTCCACCAGGAGTTGGGCCGTGAGCCTACAGTTGACGAGATCGCCAAAGAAGTGGGTCTTAGCCCGCAGGAGACAAGAAGGGTGCTGAATATGTCCAAGCACCCGATCAGTCTCGATAGGCCGATAGGCGATAGCGATGACAGCTACTTCGGCGATTTCATCGAAGATGACGCCGCCGATTCACCCGTTGCCTCCGCTACTCAGGAAATGCTCAAAGAGAGAATCGACTTGGTCCTAAAGACGCTTTCCTATCGTGAGCGCGAGATAATCAAGCTCCGCTATGGCATCGGCGACGGCTACACCTATACGCTTGAGGAAGTCGGCAGAATCTTCAAAGTTACGCGTGAGCGTGTCCGCCAGGTCGAGGCCAAAGCCATCCGCAAGCTTCAGCACCCCGTCCGCGCCCGAAAACTCGAAGGTTTCATGGACCATAAGGTAGTATGATAAGGGGTCGTTTTTCTGTGCAACCATGTCGTCTGAGAGCGTGGGGTCGGATCAACGATTGCAATCGAGCGGCCTCCGCCGTAGTGAGGCACTCTAAACGAAAACCTCAATGTAAAGAAGGGGGAAACCATGAGTCTAAGAAGTATTCTCCTCGTAGCCGCGGCCATGCTTGTTGCCTGTGCCGCACAGGTTGCCGCCCAGCAAAGCCTCGGCGAGCTCGTCAGCGAAAATGGCTATGACTGGATCATAGGTAAATGGGCCACCTCAGAAGAGGGTGAGAAAACTGAGGCCGAATACAAGTGGGGCCTCGACAAGCACATTATTCTTGTGGACGTGAAGAGAGGTGACTTCAAGTACCACGGCATTATCATGTTTGTCCCTTCGCGAGAGGAGGTTATCCAAATCGGAGCCGACAATCAAGGCGGTGTCTGGAAAGGCACATGGTCCGCTGAAAACGATAGTGCTGTCTATAAAATGGAGCACATCCGCCCCGACGGCGAGATACGCAAGTACGAGTTCGTACACTCGCAAGTCAACGCCGACACCATGAAAGTTGCCATGTATGCGGTCGAAGACACCGGCAGCCGTGCTTCCGAACCGCGCGCTACCCCGATATACAAACGCCAAACTTCAGGGGATCCCAAAAAGTAACCAAGTCGGTGGCTGGCCCCTTTGGTTTCGATTAAAGTGGCTGGTACGCTTATATATTCATTTGTCAGCTATTTTTATTTTATTTTTGTGGACAAGCGGTATTCTTTCTGGTATAAGTAAGAAATCGTGGGGTGTATTCTTTCGTCTCTCAGGAATATTCTCTTGGTAAATGCGAGGGGCATGTAGTACGTTTATGGCCGATTACAGGGCCAAAGGAGTATGGTAGTGGGTATAGGTATGGTAAAATGGTTTAGTGATAGTAAGGGCTTTGGATTTATCACTCCCGATGGTGGCGGCGATGATTTGTTCGTACACCACTCGGAAATCAAGACCGATGGCTACGCCAGCCTTCACGAAGGTCAGAAGGTTACGTTCGAGGTCGGACAAGGCAAGAAAGGCCCATGTGCGACTAATGTAATACCGAGTTAACGCAACTACGATAATGTCCAAAGAAAGGCTCCGCAAAATCGCGGAGCCTTTTTTATTTGGTTGTTCGGGGCTGATAATAAGGGCTGGCGGCCTGAAAAAGTTCAATTTTATTTGCATTTTTGAGCTTATTTTTCTTGAACTTATAGGGGTGTGTCTGGTATATAATGCTTTGTTCGTGGGGCATATTTCTTGGTCCCTCTGGAATATGTGCTTTAGAAATGCGAGGGACACGGTATTAATTTACGGCCGATTACAAGGCCAAAGGAGTCTAGTAGTGAGTACAGGTAAGGTAAAATGGTTCAATGAGAAAAAGGGCTTTGGATTCATCACTCCCGATGATGGCGGCGATGATTTGTTCGTACACCACTCGGAAATCAAGACAGATGGCTACGCCACTCTTGAGGAAGGACAGAAGGTTACGTTCGAGGTCGGACAGGGCAAAAAAGGCCCGTGTGCGGTCAACGTAATCCCGGGCTGAGGCGATCCAAGAAGGTACCTAAAAAGGCTCCGCATCGCTGCGGGGCCTTTTCCATTTAATCTTCCATTCACGAGACACTCAGAATTTACAACGCATACTCCTGCCAAATTCGTTTACACAAGTTGGTATGGCCTGTTCCTTAATTCGGTCTTTAGGGAAGCTGGTGCCGGGGCGGGCAATGCGTGGTGGTTACAGTCTATTTTCTATTTCAGTTTATGCCTTTTGCGTACCATGACGGGCGTTTCGAGCTCTGCGGATGTTCACGCCAAAGGTTCATAGAACTTCTGAGGCTTAGGGCCAAGAGTGTTCTTAAGTGTACCGAGAGATTGGATAGTACATTCGATATGGTCGCCGGCTTTCAGGTAGTTTCCCGTAGCTAAACCCACGCCGGAGGGTGTACCGGTCGCAATTACATCGCCGGGTTCGAGCGTCATGATGTGGCTCAGGAACGACACGATATCGGCGACAGGGTAAATCATCTGTGAGGTATTTGCTTTTTGGCGGACTTGGCCATTGACGGTGAGAGTCATATCGAGATTTTGCACATCGGCGATTTCATCTGCTGTGGCCAGATACGGCCCGAGCGGCAGGAAACCGTCCGCCCATTTTCCATTCAGCCAATCGTAGAATTCATCCCAAGGGCGTTTGGCCCTATTCTTCGTAAAGGTAACACTTCGTGCTGAGACATCGTTGGCGATTGTGTAGCCGGCAATGGCGGCAGGGGCCTGCTCCGCATTTATGCACTTGGCTTTCTTGCCGATCACAACCGCCAGTTCAAGTTCGTAATCAATTTGCTGACTATAGACCGGCCATGGTATTTCGTCGGCCGGTCCTATGACGACGGTGGACGGCATTAGAAACGGCCTGGGTACGGTGGTTTGACGAGGTGAATCGGATAAGCCGAGTTTGAGGCCGGCTTCTTTGATGTGTTCGACGTAGTTGCCTGCCAAGCCAATGACCTTGCCCGGTCTTGGGATGGGTGCGAGGAGCTTGACGTTATCAAGAGGTATCAGATTTTTCGCTGTTTTAGCCAATTCGCCCAGTTTCTCAATGCAGTGAATACCTCTTTGCAGTACCTCCACCACACTACTCGGCGGGTCGGCCTGATTCCAGTTTGACGGTATGTCCAGGATGCCACTAACTGTAAGGATTCCGCAGGACACATCATGTTGTTTTGAGTACGTGACTAATTTCATATCTTTGTCCCTACTGGTGTTACGGATTGCGGGCTTGCCAGACCGAAACAACCCGCGAAAAGGCTTCTTCAGAGTTTGGCTCAAGCCAAAGAACACACATTTCCGATTTTAGCTAAGTAACCTCAAACATGCAACTTTGGGGTTCGTTATAGGGGAGTTTCTGGTAGGGACTTTTTGATATGATTCTGAAAGACATCGTCGCAGGTACTGCTAATTGGTTGCGGTCTCATAGGTTTGTGCCGCTTCGCGATCGACAGCCGGAGGTGGATGAGGAAGGCCTCCTCACTGATTATCTCGAATTTGATAAAGGGGGACAGAATACGGCCAATACACAAGGTGAGACGGTTGTTGTCAAAACAATCCAACCGGCTGACAGGCGTGAATCCCTTCAGAAGATGCAGGAGAGTTTCGATAAGCTCGTTGGGCAACTACAGGCTATCAATAAGAATTTAGACAAGCAGTTAGTGCAACAGGAGGACTTAGCGGCCAGAGTCAGGGAGGTTCCTGCGTTGCTTGGGTGTTTTCCGTCTGTTGTTGAGGACCAAAAGAAGGTCACGCAAGAACTGCTGGACCAGTTGAAACTAACCGTAGCCAAGGATCAGCAGTTTGTTGAAGCCGTTGAAAGAATCCCTGCCGAGACATCCAGGCAGACCGGGGTTCTTGCCAATATCAATCACCAGCTTACAGCCGCCGCCGCCACCGATGTTCAGATGGTCGAGGGTGTTAACAAATTCAATGAGGTGTTGAATAAACTTAACCACAGTACTGTGAAGCAGACCGAGAGCATTTCGCAAATGCGCAAGACCTTTGCCGTTAGCGATAGATACCTCAAATACCTCATCACTAAGCAAAATAGACGGATTTTTTGGATGTTCGTAACTACCGTGATTGTTTGTGTGGTTGCGGTCGCGATTCTAACTGGCGTCATTATTTACGTAAAGCGATAATAGCTACGTTGCCATATCGCCCGAGTCTCTGCGTCAGTGTGAGAGAGGGGGCGCTCTTCGGTAGTTCGCTTGGGCACAGCGCCAAGTTCAGACCGAAAGGGGTTACTGGAAGATGGGAATAAGACTTTATAGCGAGCCTGAGTTGAAGGACCCGGTGATGTTTTGTGGCTGGCCGGGGATTGGGAATATCGGAATTATCGCGATAGATACTTTGAGAATGGTATCGCACGCTGAAGAATTCGGAGAGATCGAACCCTGGGAGTTTTTCGATCCGTACAAGGTGGTTATTAGGAATGGATTGCTTAAGGAGCTGCTGTTTCCGAGTAACAAGTTCTGTTTCCGCAAGCTCGATGGCAGGGATCTGTTGTTTTTTATCGGGGAGCAACAGCCTGCGGAATTAGGCAGGAGGTATGCGGAGGGCCAGAAGGCTTATCAAATGGCCAACTTAGTTTTGGATGTGGCACAGCGTTTTGGCTGCCGGAGGATTTATACTTCCGGGGCTGCTGTGACGCAGATACATCATACTGCAGGATCAAGGGTGTGGGCTGTTCCAAATAGTGAAAAGCTGATACCGGAAGTAAAAGGATATGAAAACACCATTTTAATGTCGGAAACCGAGGGTAGGGGCGAGCAGGGCGTCATTACGGGGTTGAATGGGTTATTGTTGGGGGTTGCCAAAAAACGAGGATTGGAGGCCGTTTGTGTGATGGGCGAGATACCGTACTATCTGGAAGGTGCCCCTTGGCCGTATCCGAAGGCTTCGAAATCTGTGCTTGAGGTGCTGGCGAATGTTATCGGCATAAAAGTCGACCTAAACAGGCTCGATGAGCTAACGGTAAAGGTAGAAGAACAAATTGAGAATTTTCTGGATGCACTATTCCGTAACGAGGCGATACCCACCCAGTTCAAGGAGGAGATTGAAAGGCTGAAAGACGCAGAGCGAACGAGACTTGGACCAATAACAGAAGATGAAAAGAAAAAGATGATGGAACACATAGATGAGCTTTTCAACCAGGGAGGCTGGAAGGATGAGAAATCCGTTTGAGTCTGAGGGGCAACCCGACTTAAAGAATCCGTCGCTGATTGTCGGTTGGCAAGAGGACGCCGGCAGGGTGGGGGCCGGGGTTATTGAATATCTATGCGATAAGATCAAGGCAAAGAGTTTTTGCGAGATTGGGCCGGAAGGTTTTTTCTCATTGGGTGGCGCGGCAATCAGAAAAGATGTTGCCCTGTTTCCACGATGTACGTTTTACTGCGGCGACAGAAGCGATGTAGTGCTATTTGGAGGTAATGAGCCTGAGTTCGAAAGGTTCAGGTTCCTGCATACGCTTCTGGATGTGGCAGAGCACCACTGCGAGGCTAAAGAGTTGTTTACAATCAACGGGACCGTCTCATCCATAGCCCATAGCAGCGAGCGGAAGATACTGACCGTATGCAATCAATCCCAGTTTCAGAACGAGCTTTTCGGTTATGGTCCTGAGGCTATGACTTGGGAAGGGACGCCTGCGATAAGCAGCTATCTATTGTGGGTGGCTGAGCGAAGAGGTATCAAGGCTGCAAGTCTTTGGACGACTGTGCCGTTTTACCTGGCGGCTGTGCGCGACCCGCGGGCGATGAGAGAGATTCTTACGTTTTTGGATAGGAAATTTACACTGCAGTTGGATTTGAGCGAACTAGACAAGGAAATAAAAAAACAGGATGCCAGGATAGCACGTCTGAGGCAGGAAGATGCCGATATAGACAAGTCTATAGGGTTGCTCGAAGCCCGGCTTTCGCTCGATGAGCAGGAACAGATGGAATTAGCCAAAAGGGTAACGCAGACCATAGAGCAGGACCGACCGTCACTTTCTACCTGATGGGACGGTTGCGGTTTGTTGGTGTAACCGTCCCAAAGAGTGTGGATGTGGTATAATAGTGGGATGGATGGAAGGCCAGGAGCAACTTTCTTCGGATACGACCATAATAAGTGGCTGATATTCCACGCGAATCTTGCAACGATCCCCGCCTCTGTCGCTATGATTCTTTTCGCTGTTGGTGGCAGTCTTGTCAGATGGCTGCGGAGACGAAGAACGCTGTGATTCGGACCTCGTAACCGACGAGCGGGCGTTGTTGGTTAATGCGAAAGGCCGCAAGGGCTAATCCTTTCGGCCCTTTTCTTTACCTGCTGGATTCCCTCGAAGCCGGCAGATTACGTAGTTCGCCGGTACCCCCATGCTTAGCCCAAGCCGTAAGCTCCGACCAATTGCCTTGCCGGTTTGAAGTGGTACTGACACTGGTCCGCAGGCGTGCCGAGTACCTGCACCTTCGATAAATCGCCCTGTCCCATCCCCGCCTCGGTCATGGCCGCCAAATACATAATCTGACTTGGGTCAAATCCCATCAGCTTGGTCGTAAGAACATCCATTGCCAGTGGGTCAATACTCGCCAGTGCCAGCTTGGCCTCAACAGGTGTGCCATTGACAGGTCCATCTCCTTCCATAGCGACAAAACCGTCAATCACACCCAGGTCAGGGTATATCTCCTGAGCCAACTGGAACATGTTGTAGTGCAGTAACGTGTCGCGGGTGAAAGCATTGTCGCTGTGCATCTGGCGTTTGTCGCTGTTTTGGTAGTCATTCACCGGCGCGGCTAATAGAACATTCTTTAGCGACAGAGTTGCCAGCACCCGGTCGTGCGTCTTAATCTTGGCCGCAGAAATCACATATACATCCGGGTCAAGAAACATGGATATAATGCGAAGCGGCATTGGCCGATTTCCTTTGCCGATGGCGTACCGCCACTGGAAGCTCTCTCGGTTTAAATCGACAAGTTTAATTCCGTATTCCTTCTCGAGCGGCATATAGCCGTAGTTCTTGTAGCCCTCGAACGTGCCATCCCGTGATGCGGTGGACTCGCCGACAATTATCTCCTGCTTGCATCTGGGTTTTAGAAAATCCAGAATCGCCCGCACCGCATCGACATGGGTCGCGCATAGCTCTGTGTTTGTTACCACAAAATTGGGCTTAACTAAGATTCTCTTCTTCTTACCTATCGAGGCCAGGACCTCATCCTCAATATTCTTGAGGGCCTGAAAGACAATTTCCCGCCGGTCGCTGCCTTTGATCAAGCTCACGCGGGCCGGCTCAGTCGGTTTCGTCCACAACTGCCTTTTTGCGCTTTGCCGTATTTCGCCGCTACTTGCCTGCGCAAAGACTTTACTCGGCCGAACACTCAAACCGCCCGCCGCAAGACCAAAAATCCCCAGCCCTATACCTTTGATAATTTCACGTCTATTTGGATCATGTCTTTGATTTGGCATAGTCAACCGCTCCAATCGCAAATTTGGCGCCGTTTTACCGAGCATAGCGCAAACAGTGTATGCAAGCCTGCGAGATATTCTTTCTACAGTTCCATACTGATCGGCAGTCTTCACCGGCGATTATATCTGATCGCCCGCCCACATGCAATGCTCGTTCCGCTATCTTGCCGGTCACTCCTAAAAGTAGGATAGCTGGCTTTGTTCGCAGGTGTCTGGTGTGCGACAAAGTTACGGTCACGAGAGGAAGGTATTGCTCGGAGTATGGGTCGAAGATATGATTTGCTTGCAGCCGAAAGTATTTGTCATTCGGGTAGGTAGGTGGCGATGCACTTGAGCTATAAGGGGATCGATGTGAGACCCCCCGTATGCTATATTTTTGCCGGAGCGTGCCGGAGCGACAGCCAATGACTCGGCAGCACGAGGCTACCTTATGATGTATCGGAATCGCATTTATTGGCTCCGTTGTGGGGCATTAGAAGCCATCTGGCCCGTGCTTATCGTGGTGGGCTTGATAGCCAATAGTCAGGCAGCTACCGCCGGCACCCCTGGCGTGTTCAACATCCGCAACTACGGTGCCATAGGCGACGGTAAGACGCTCGACACGCCTGCCATCCACAAGGCAATTGAGGCGTGCGCGGCGGCAGGAGGCGGCCAAGTCCTATTCCCGCCCGGCAGATACCTGTCGGGCACGGTGCATCTCAAGAGCCACGTGACCCTCTTTCTTGAAGCCGGCGCTGCCCTGGTCGGGACCACAAATCTCGACCAGTACCAGCATCCTACTCCACCGGCCTTCATGCCCGAAGCCAAGTGGGGCAAGTGGCACAGGGCGTTAATCCTCGGTGATGGGCTGGAGGATATCGCGATTGCCGGACAGGGTATGATCGACGGCAACAAAGTCTTCGATCCCACCGGTGAGGAACGGATGCGTGGTCCGCATACCTTCGTGTTCATTGACTGCCGCAAGGTTACAGTTCGCGATGTTTCTTTCGCTGACTCGGCCAACTATGCCATCTTTTTCCAAATCAGCGACCAGGTGGACATTCGCAATGTTAAATTCACCGGCGGCTGGGATGGTGTGCATTTCCGCGGTGCGCCGGACCGGCCCTGCCGGGACGTGAGCATCGTCGGCTGCCAGTTCTTTACCGGGGATGACTCGATCGCCGGTCGGTACTGGGAGAATACCTTGATTTCCGATTGCATTATAAACTCCTCATGCAACGGGATCCGGCTCATTGGCCCGGCCACACACCTAATCATCCACGACTGCCTCTTTTATGGTCCCGGCATCCATCCCCACCGCACATCGAACCGGCACAACATGCTTGCCGGCCTCAATCTGCAGCCCGGCGCCTGGGATGCTACGAAAGGCAAACTCGATGATGTGCTGGTCTCCGATATCACCATGCACAACGTTTCCACACCGTTTCACTTTTTGCTCAAACCCGGCAACACTGCCGGAAACATCATTATTGAGCGAGTGACGGCCACCGGCGTGTATCGGGCTGCGTCTTCGGTCGAAAGCTGGGCGGAAACATCATTCGCCAATGTGGTCTTTCGCGACGTGACGATAGAATACAAGGGCGGCGGCACACGGGAGCAGGCGCGCATGACGGTGAAATCACCGGGTGTAGATGCTCGGCCGCTGCCGGCCTGGGGCTTCTACGCGCGGAATGTCCAGAATCTCCAATTCGACAATGTCCGGCTGCGCTGGGAGAAAGAGGATCTGCGCCCCGTGCTGATCTGTGAAGGTGTGGACCGGCTCACGCTGGAGGACTTCAAGTTTCCTCGCACGGCGGAGGTGCCCGAGGCGCTGGTCTTGAATGGGGTCGCGCATGTGCAACTTCGGGGCGTGGATTTTCCCACGGTCGAGCCCCGCTGCACCGAATTGAAACTGGTCGCGGATGATGCTGCGGGCCGGATTATTGCAGGCAAGCCGTATTCGGCCAATGTCACAGTGGAAAACGGGAAGCAGGAAGGACTGGCAAAAATCGAGCTCGCTGTGGCCGGGCAAAAGACGACCCGCTGGTTGTGGCTGCAGGCCGGCGAGAAAAAAGAGGTCGTGCTTAAAGGGCTGACCGCGCCCAACTCCGGAATCCATGAGGTCCGGTGCGGTGACGTGACACAAAGCTTGCGTGTGGGAGAAGAAGGAGAGAAATGAGTCCCATGCAAAAAGTGACAACGTCAAAGGCCACCGGTACGCGGCGTGATTTTCTGGGAAGCGCGGCTGCGGCGGCCGGGGTGCTCGCAGCGCAGCGTCTTGGGCTTGTTACTGCGGAGGCGCTCGTCGTCCCCGATACCGGGGAGCTGCAGCGGATTGAGGCAGCGATTCCGACCAAAGCTTTCGCTGCACCTCGCAGGCATCGCAAGCTACTGATTTTCGACCTCAATGTCGGGTACGGCGGGCACAGTTCCATCGCTACTGCGAATATAGCTTTTACGCTGATGGGCGCAAGGACAGGCGTTTTTGAGACGGTAATCAGCAAAGACCCTTCCATCTTCAAGCCCGAGAGTCTGAATCAGTTTGACGCCGTTTTTCTGAACAACACAGTGGGCAATCTCTTTGAAGACCCCGGGTTGAGGCAAAACCTGATCGAATTTGTTTACAGTGGCGGCGGACTCCTTGGCGTTCACGGGACTTCGGTAGCCTTTACCCGCTGGCCCGGTGCTAATGAGGACTGGCCGGAGTTTGGCATAATGCTCGGTGCTCGCGGCGCGAACCACCGCGACAGCGACGAACACATCTTCATCAAACTCGATGACCCCAACCACCCTCTCAATCAGATGTTCGGCGGCAAGGGATTCGAGTACAGGGACGAGTTCTTTCGTGTCCACGAGCCTTACTCAAGGCATAGGGTCCGCGTACTTCTCAGCATCGACACCGAAAAAACTGACGTTAATCAGGGACCAGCGCGTGGCGACTGCTTCCGTGAGGACAATGATTACGCTTTGGCGTGGGTGCGGCAGTACGGCCGGGGACGCGTTTTTTACTGCACCATTGCGCACAATCCATACGTCTTCTGGGATCCGAAGATGTTACAGTTCTATCTTGCAGCCGCTCAGTTTGCCTTGGGTGACCTGCCGGCACAGACGACTCCGAGCGGCAAATTGACGCCGACCGTTAGGGCGCAGGAGCAGCTCGGCTGGCGTCTTGGGCTTACGCCGCCTGCTCTCGGCAACTCCACGCTATTCGATGCCATCGATAAGACGGCCGAGATCGGCCTGTTGTATATCGGCGGTTGGAATCTCCAGACGGTGAGTCACGATATCCCCAAGAACTTCGATGGGCAGCTCAGTGACGACGAGCTGAAGCAGGTTCGGTTGAAGCTGGACGCGGCTGGCGTCCGTCTGCTGACCTATCGCATTGGCTCCATGCCGTCCGATGAGGCCGGCTGGCGCAAGGTCTTCAGGTTCGGCCGGAAAATGGGCATTGAGGCCTTCATTGCAGAGCCGCCGCCCGATGTCTTGGATGTGATCGAGAGACTCTGCGAGGAGTATGACATCAATCTCGCTATTGCCAATCGCGACCAGAAGACCTCACCGCCGTATGGACGCCCCGAAGAGTTTCTGAAGGTCTGTCGTGGCCGAAGCAAAAGAATAGGCGCCTGCGGAAATATCGCTTCCTGGATGCGCTCCGGCATCGATCCCATCGAGGCAATTCGGATGCTCCGCGACCGCCTGATTATCCTCCAGGTTCACGACTTGAACGAGCTGACCAGTAAAGGTCACGATGTGCCCTGGGGCATGGGTGCTGGAAGAATCGGCCCGCTTCTCGAGCAAATCCACCGCCTCGGTCTCAAATCTATCATGTTCAGCGTCGAATACCCTTACGAAGGGTTGAGTTCGATGCCCGGAATCACCCAGAGCATTGATTTCTTCAACAAGGTGAGCGTTCAATTAGCAAGGTGAGGTAAACCATGACACGATTGGAGAACTCAAAAGGAATAGACACTCGCCGGCTTACGCGGCGGGAGTTCTTAGGCCGCACGGCTGCGTTTTCTGGGATTGTAGCCGCGCCGTGGGTCATTGCCTCCTCAGCGTTGGGTGCGGATAGGACTGTCGCGCCGAGCGAGCGGATCACAGTGGGCTTAATCGGCAATGGGCTGATGGGGAGCGGCCACTTGCACCGGTTAATTGGCGATCGAGACGTTCAAGTGTTGGCCGTCTGCGATGTAGATCATCTGCGGTGCGAGGAGGGCAAGCGTCGCGTGGAGGAAACCTACGCTGCGGACCGTTCAAGCGGCACCTATCACGGCTGCGCGGCTTACAACGACTATCGCGAACTTCTGGCCCGACCGGACCTGGACGCCGTGGTAATTGTCACGCCGGACCATTGGCACGCCTTGCAGGCAATTGATGCGGCCAAGGCGGGCAAGGACATCTATTGTGAGAAGCCGATCTCGATAACAAATCGGGAGGGGCGCCGGCTGGTGGAGGCGGTGCGTCGGTATGGTCGGATTTTCCAGACCGGAACCCAGTATCGCTCTATTCCGACTATCCGTCAGGTCTGCGAGTTTGTGCGCGCAGGTGGACTCGGTACGGTCAAATCGGTTTTCACGTTGTGGAGCAACCTGGCGGGTTTCATCGGAGCCGCTCGTTTCAAGCCCTACGCTCAGGTGATAAACGTCGAGAAGTTCGGCAGTTCGTATGTGCCGCTGGATTTTGCTCTACCGGCGGAACCGGTGCCGGAAGGGTTAGACTGGGACCTCTGGGTCGGCCCCGCCGCTTGGCACCCCTACAACCGCCTCTACCACACGAACCCTTCTCCGGGCGTGGTACCGTGGTCGTTCTGCGAGGATTTCGGCGCGGCCTCAGTAACTTGGCACCATTCTCACAGTGCAGACGTGATTCAGTATGCACTGGGTATGGAGAACAGCGGGCCGGTGGAGCTCATCTATCCCAGCAGCGGAGCGTACCCGACTCTCACCTGCAAGTACGCCAACGGGACGCTCCTTCACTTGGTTGATCACTGGGGCATGGTAAAGGATGTCTACAAGGCGGTTCCTGCAACGGCCCGATTAGAGGGAAATTTTGGAGGGGTGTTTGTCGGAGAACGAGGCTGGGTCACGTCTATGTCAACGGGCGGGCCCATCGAGGGCGGTCCCGATAAGATCTTCGAGGAAATGAAGTTGAAGACTCGGCAGGTGAACATCGGAGACAACAACCATCACGCGAACTGGTTCGAGTGCATTCGGACGCGGAGGCGGCCAAGCTGTGATGAGGAGATTGGTCATCGCTCGGCGTCGCTCGGACATCTATCGATCATCGCGCACGCCCTGCAACGATCTCTAAAGTGGGACCCAGCTAAGGAAGAATTTCTCAATGACGAGGCGGCCAACCGTCTGCTCTCGCGCTCGATGCGCGCACCGTGGCACGTATAGAGTTGATTATTGATAATTGACAAGGGGCAATGGGACAGCGGGAGTCTGGCATGGAAAACGGTTACTTGCGTTGGGTCATTAACCAAACGAAGACAACATGGTGGCACGATTCTGCGGAGCCGGCCGAGCTGGTGCTCGGAATCACGCGCGGGGCCGTGGGGGCGACGACCAATCCGTTTCTGGCAAACCTGGCGATTTCAAAGAACAAAGCTGCCTGGGCCAAGGAGATCGACAGCGTGCTCTCTCAAAATCAAGAGCCCGAGAGGCATGCGGAGTCACTGATGAGCATCGCCGTGAAGCACGCGGCAGATCTGCTATTGCCGGAACATGAGAAAAGTGGCGGTCGGATGGGCTACGTTTGCGCGCAGGTGAATCCTGCGCGAGCGGGGGACCGCGAATGTATGTTGGCCATGGCGAGGCGTTTTAGTCGGTGGGCCCCTAACATCGCGGTTAAGCTGCCTGCCACGGCGGCCGGACTCGATGTCCTGGAGGACTGTGCTGCTGAAGGTATCACGTGCACGCTTACAGTCAGCTATACGGTGCCTCAGACCATTGCTGTTGCGGAAAGGTACCGTTGCGGAATGCGGCGCGCCAGGGACGGCGGGATCAAGCCGGGCAGGTGTTTTGCCGTCATCATGATCGGCCGATTGGATGATTACCTGCGAGATGTCGCACATGATTGTCAGGCCGGCGTCAGTGAATCGGACATTCGACAAGCGGGCCTGGCCGTTACAAAACGTGCCTATTCGATCTTCAAGCAGCACGACTATGAGGCTGTTCTGATTGTCGCCGCCCTGCGAGGCACGTATCACATGACAGAGCTGGCCGGGGCCGAGGTCATCATGTCCATCGCTCCGCCGTTCCAGGAGATGCTGCTGTCGGCTGACCTTCCACACGAAGAGCGGATCGGCTCGGAAATCCCTGCCGGCGTCATAGAGAGGCTTTCGCAGTTGCCGGACTTCGTGCGTGCCTACAATCCTGCCGGCATGAAGCCGAGCGAGTTCATCACATACGGGCTCACCCAGAGGACACTGTCTCAGTTTTATGAAAGCGGCTGGAGGCTGCTTGAGAATTTCTAAAGGAACATAGCGCAATGAAAAAGATAGGCTTTATAGGATTGGGCATCATGGGTAGCCCCATGGCCAAGAACCTAATCAAGGCTGGATACGACCTGACCGTTTACGATATTGTGCCTGAGAAGGTAGATGAGGTGGTCAAGGCCGGTGCTCGGCCAGGCTCGTCCTGCAAGGGAGTCGCCGCGAAAAGCGAGATCGTCATCACGATGCTGCCCAATTCGCCGCAGGTCAGAGAAGCAGTGCTTGGGCACAACGGGATTCTCGAGGGCGCCAAGCCCGGGACCATCCTGATCGACATGAGCTCCATCGCGCCGCTGGCCAGCAAAGAGATAGCAGCCAAGGCACAAGACAAGGGCGTCATCATGCTCGATGCCCCCGTCAGCGGCGGTGAGCCCAAGGCTATCGAGGGCAAGCTGGCCATCATGGTGGGAGGCCCAGAGGATACTTTTGAGCATGTTAAGGATATTCTTGCCGTCATGGGGGCTTCTGTCATACGGGTGGGCGACATCGGCAGCGGCAATACGACCAAACTGGCCAATCAGATCATCGTTGCTCTGAACATCGCCGCCATGTCCGAGGCCATGGTACTGGCTACGAAGGCCGGCGTGGACCCGCAAAAGGTGTTCCAGGCCATTCGGGGCGGTTTGGCAGGCAGTGCGGTACTGGATGCGAAGCTGCCGTTGGCGCTCAAAGGCCATTTCAAGCCGGGTTTCCGCATCGAGTTACATATCAAAGACCTCGCCAATGCCCTCGATACGGCCCACGCGATTGGAGTCCCTATGCCGCTTTCGAGTGTCGTCATGGAGATTATGCAGGCTCTCAAAGCAGACGGCAAAGCCGGCGATGACCACGGCGGGATAATCCAGTTCTACGAGCAGCTCGCCAAGGTACAGGTGCGAGGCTGAATGGTGCCATGCTTACGCTCGCGTAAGCATGTGTCAACCACCGGGCCAGGCACGTCCACGCGAGCGTGGACACGGCACCCTGCTATGTTAAAGGCAGCAGTTTTGCGAGGATCAGTGTAACGCCGAATCCGGTCAATCCCGTTACAGCGGTCACCACCGTGAACGATTTCAGAGCCTCGGTTTCGGTCAAGGCGCTCATGCGGGCGAAGACCCAAAAGCCACTGTCGTTCATCCAGTCGCCAACGAGCGAGCCGCTGCAGATGGCGGTCGCCAGATATACGGGATTACAGCCGAGCATCTGTGGCGTAATACCCATCGCAGCGAACATGGATGCTGCTGTAATTGTCGATACCGTGCTCGAACCCTGGGCGAACTTAATCAATGAGGCCACCATGAATCCGAGAACAAGGATCACCATCCCGACATGGTGTTGACCGGAGCCGACGAATTTGGCCACAGAGTCCTGAATGCCTGAGAGCCGCAGCATGGCGCCGAGGGCGCCGCCGCTGGCAGTAATCAGAATTATTATGCCGCCGCTCATCAGGGCACTGTCCACAGCATCCGCAAGTTTCCTTAGAGGAAGCTTTCGCTTCCACACTACCAAGAGCATGGCCATGACCGCCGATATAAGCAGCGCCAGATTCGGATTTCCCAGGATGGTGGCTGCCCTGACGGCGTTTTGCACGAACGGGGTCGCATCCTCGGCTTTGGCAAAGGCCTTGGCCGCTGTATTGGCCGAGATAAGGACGACGGGCAGGATGACCGGCAGCAAGGAAAGCCACAGTGGAGGCAGTTGTTCGTCTGCCAACGGCTCCGGTTCAGGCTCACCGCTATAGGGTCGCATGGGTATATCCATGAATCGATTGATGATGCCGCAGACAATTAATCCTATGACAGCCGCCGGCAAACCGACAAGGGTTCCGATTAAAATCATCAAGCCGAGGTCAATGTTGAGTCTGTCGGCTGCGAACAGTGGTCCGGGCGTCGGCGGTACCAGGTTGTGCGTAACACCGGCCCCCGCAACAATCGCCGCGACGTAGAGTATGTAATTCTTGCGTGTCCGTCTCCACAATGATCTTGCCAGCGGGATCAACAGATAGAACACCGTATCGAAAAAGACCGGGATCGAGAGCACGAATCCGCTGCCCATCAAAGCCCAGGATGCACGTTTCTCGCCAAGAACTCTCAGAAATGAACGCACAATCTGGTCGGCGGCGCCGCTATCCATCAGGCATTTGCCTATAATCGCCGCCAGGGCAATAACTATCCCGATGCTGCCCACCACGTTCCCGAATTCCTGGGCCACACGCGCGATCTTATCTTCCGGTTTGCCTGGGGCGAGCATGCTGACCAGTATCGCTGCAATAATCAAAGCAATGAAGGCGTTGACCCGCAACACTATAATCATCCCCACAACGGCGATGATGGCGATAAGAAGGATAACCAGTGGATTCACAATGTCGGCCCTTCAGTTGGCTAATGTGCTTTTAGAGACTCAGGTGCTCTGACGCATATCGCAGGCATTTCTTGACGTTTTCTTCTTCGAGCTTTATTTGCTCATCGAGAGGCAGATGACTCACACGCGGCAGGGAAGCTCTATCGCTCGCATGGGCCCGTACGTACCTTAACGCACAAGCCAGGTTGGTTCCGGTGACATCAGCAAACGTTGCCCAGTATTTCTCGGTTAAGCAGGGAACCTTGAGCGGATCGCGTGTGGCCATCTCCAGGGTAAATTGAATTTCGGGTCTTGCCTTTCGCAGAAGCTGAACCATGCCGGGCAGGTCAAGCGAACCTTCGCCCAACGGCACATCGGCCAGCAGGAAACCGTCCTCGTATTCACAGACCGCCATGTCCTTGAGATGCACGGAGAACGCCCACGGGGCGTATGCTCTTACGACCTCCATCGGGTCCTCCAGCAGGGCAAAACTGTTGCCGGTATCGACACAGACACCGACGTATTGGCTGTCGAGGCGTTTCAACATGCCCAGCAATTCAGCCATGCGCCAGTCCTTGTGATTCTCGATGGCCAGGCGTATTTGCTGCCGGGCGGCAATCGGCTCGGCCGACTGGATCGACTTCCACGAGCGCTCTGCGAACGCCTTGAATTGCTCGGCTGTGTCAAACTGCTCATAGCGACGACCACCGAAGGCGATCCGAACGACCTTTGCGCCGGCTTCTTTGGCTGTGCGGACCGTTTGTTCAAATCGCCCCACGTCCCCGGCATCCCGCGGCAGAGAGGCCGAATCCTCGATGAACATGCCGTGCGACTCGGCGTATTCTCGCAGCGTGCTTGTGTACGCCTTGCTGCGGCTTCCTATGACTATCTGGACGCCGCCGGCTCCGAGGCCCTGACAGTACTTGAGAAAATCAAGAGGATCATCCAGCGGTTTGGGTACCTGCCCCGACCGCTCAGCCGTCATACGGACATTGAAAGAGTAGTCCGCAATACCTAGCGCGGACTTCGCAGGCTCTGGGGTACCAACGCCTCGTGCCGGACGTGCCATGACGGCGGCGGCCAAACCCCCAGCCGTGGATAGAAGAAACTGTCTTCGATTCATCATAGTCTCATTCCACTCATAAAGATAAACACAAAAGCCTACAGGTTCTCTGCTTTTTGGAACCGCTGCTCACCTGGAGAGCACATACGGCCATCGCGTCCCAATTTATAAGCGATTTCTGGGAATGAGGCAACGCTTTCTTGCATTGACGGTTCGAGTTCCATTAGTTAACATCGACTGGCTGGTAGAGGCGGACTCGGCTGAGTCCGTACAGTGAAACGATGAGGAATGGCCGATTTCGATAGAGCGCGGTTTCTGTTACGCCGGTTCAAAGGCAATGCCTATCTGTTCGGGACAGGGGTTCTTCGCGAAGTAGGCAAGGTGGTCGCACCGGTGGGTAAGCGCGCTGCACTGATTCGCGGCACCTTTCCCGGCAGTAACGACTACGTCAAGACCATACAGACTTCACTGGCACAAGCGGGCGCTGAGCTTGTGGCACAAATCAAGGGTGCCCGTCCAAACACTCCAAGAGAAGACCTCTTTCGCATCGCGGAGGAATTGAGGAGTGCCGATGCGGATGTGCTCATAAGTTTTGGCGGCGGCAGCACAATAGATGCGACAAAGGCCGCAGAGGTTCTCTGTACGCTCGGTGGCCAGATCGATAGCTATTTTGGCACCGGTTTGATCTCGGCCCAGTTGAGCCGGATTGCGAAAACGGGTAAGCCTCTCAAACCCCATGTTGCCATTCAGACGGTGGCCGGCTCTGCCGCGCATTTGACCAAGTACTCAAATATTACGGACACGGCGACCGGGCAGAAAAAACTGATTGTGGATGACGCCATTGTTCCGGCATTTCCTGTTTTTGACTACGAAGTGACCCACAGCACTCCGAGAGATCTGACCGCTGATGGTGCCTTCGACGGCATTTCTCATACGCTGGAGGTGCTTTATGGCGCTGTCGGCAAACCCCACTATGAGCAAGCCGCTGACATTGCGGCGACCGGCCTTCCTTTGGCTCTCGAATACCTGCCGCAAGCGATGAGCGACCCAGGTAACACCGAGGCCAGGGAGGCACTGTGTTTGGCAACTGATTTGGGCGGATACGCAATTATGATCGGGGGCACTAACGGTGGTCATCTGACCAGTTTCTCGCTTGTGGATATCCTGCCGCACGGCCGCGCCTGTGCTATTATGAATCCCTATTACACCGTCTTTTTTGCCCCGGCCATCGAAGAGCCGCTTCGGCTCGTAGGCCGGATCTATCAACAGGCAGGCCTGACCCGGTCCGACATGGACGGTCTGAGCGGCAGAGAACTGGGTATAGCCGTGGCCGGGGCGATGTTCGAATTCGCCAAGAGGATTGGATTTCCCACGCGGCTGAATGAAGTGGACGGATTCAGTCAGGTTCACATTGAGCGAGCACTCGCGGCCGCCAAAAATCCGCAGTTGAGGATGAAACTTGAGAATATGCCGGTGCCTCTGTCAACCGAGATGGTGGACAAATACATGCGACCAATACTGGAGGCGGCCCGGTACGGCGACCTTGCCATCATAAAGAATGTGCCGTGAAGAGCAGTTCCCATGAAAATCGTTGTGGCAATGGATTCCTTCAAAGGCTCGCTCACAGCCGTGCAGGCCTGTGATGTTATTGCAGAGGCTATCCGCTCCGTAGTACCGGATGTAGAGGTTGTGACCAAACCCATGGCTGATGGCGGAGAGGGCACGGCTGTGGCTCTGATGGCGGCGGCCGGTGGACAGTGGATCGACAGAAGCGTGATGGGCCCGCTGCCGGAGATAAAAGTCCAGGCTGGTTTTGTCTGGTTCGCCGATAATGCCACCGCCGTTGTTGAGATGGCCACGGCGAGCGGTCTGCAACTGCTCCGGCCCGAGCAGCGCAATCCTTTGAAAACGACCACCTATGGAACGGGGCAGCTTGTCAGGGCGGCCTTCGACTACGGAGCCGACCGCATCTTGCTGGCGGTGGGGGGTAGCGCCACCGTTGACGCCGGAGTGGGTGCAGCTATGGCCCTGGGCTGGAGATTCCTCACAAAGGATAGGCAGGAAATCACCTTGGGCGGCGGTCAGCTTCTGCGGATAGAAAGGATTGTCCCGCCGGACCATACCTTAGACGTGGCCGCCTGCCCCGAGCGCAGTCGAGGGGTTGAGGTGCTTTGCGACGTGGATAACCCCCTGTGCGGTGAGCATGGCGCAGCACGGGTATATGGCCCTCAGAAAGGCGCAACACCCCAGATGGTTGAAGAGCTTGACATGGGCCTCGCGCATTTAGCCCGCCTGATAAAGGACCAGCTCGGCCGTGATGTAGCCGACCTGCCCGGCGCCGGTGCAGCTGGAGGTCTCGCTGCCGGTGCTGTCGACTTTATGAATGCTCGGCTGGTTTCAGGGATTGAGACGGTCATGTCTGTAAACCATCTGCAAGAGGCCATGGCCGGCGCCGACTGGGTAATCACGGGTGAGGGCTGCTTCGATGAACAGTCGTTGCGGGGGAAAGTCGTCTCGGGCGTCGCGCGTGTCGCCAAAGCCACCAACACCAAAGTGGGCGTCTTAGCAGGACAGGTTCTTCTGCCGGTTGAGAAATATCGGGCCACTGGCATCGAGACGGCGATACCATGTATGAATGATGAGATGCAATTGGCTTATGCTATAGCGAATAGTGAAGTTCTTCTCGCCCGAGCCGCCCGCCGATTTGTGTGTGATTACATCCGCACATGAAACGCATAGGCCCTGGCAACACCCGAAGGGGAACCGGATCGCGTAGAGTTGAGGCGTGCAACAGCCAATTGCGAATGTTATCATATATCTGTCTGAGCGTATGTAGTGCCCCAAAGGCAAGTGGAATCGAAAGGAGATATGACGATGAGAGAATCAGGGGAAGGACAAGGCGAGAGAAAAATGACGCGTCGAACGTTTGTTAAAGCCGGTGCGGCCACGGCGATCACAGCGGCCTCATGGGCAAGGGTCTATGGCGCCAACGAACGTATTGGTGTCGGGATGATTGGCATCGGTCTGATGGGGCGCATTCATACCCGCAACTTCGCAAAGCAGGCCGATGTCTCGGTCGTTGGCGTCTGCGATGTCTATGACCCGCGCGCGGACGTCGCTGCTCAGATCGTCGGAGGCAGCGTCATTAAGTGCCGCGACTTCCGGCGACTGCTCGACAACAAGGACATCGACGCCGTAGTCGTGTCCACTCCGGACCACTGGCACGCGATGATAACTATGATGGCCTGCGCGGCGGGCAAAGACGTGTACGTGGAGAAGCCCCTGACGCTTTTCGTGCGTGAAGGACGGTGGATAATCGACGTCGCGAAACGCTACAAGCGGGTGATTCAGGTGGGTGTGCAGAACCGCTCCGGGCCGAACTTTCAGCGCGCCCGCGAATTCGTGCAGAAGGGCAAACTCGGCGAGGTTGTGGCCGTGCAGGACACCTACTGTCGGAACCTCATGCCCGGCTTCGGCAACCCGCCGGACCAGGACCCCCCCAGGGAGCTGGACTGGGACTTATGGTTGGGTCCGGCCCCCGCGCGAGCGTACAACCCCAATCGTGGGATATACCACTTCCGCTGGATCTGGGATTACGCTGGCGGACAGGTGACCAACCTGGGCCAACACTCGCTCGACATCGTGCAGTGGTTCACGGGCGCCAGCTCGCCGAAGTCGGTCTATAGTACCGGTGGTCGGTACTACCTGAAGGACAACATGGAGACGCCGGACACCCAGGATGTGTTGATCGACTACCCCGGCTTCACGGGCGTCTGCCAGTACCGCGAGGCAACGCAGGGGCGCGAGGGCCTGGGGATGGGCAGCGTCGTGTTCTATGGCACACGCGGCATGATGTCGGTCAGCCGAGGCGGCTACGAGGTGTTCCCGGATCGCAAGGCCAATCCCTTCAACACCATGGCCAACATTCTGGGCGGGCATCCCGTGGGTGGGCCGCAGCCCGTGCCGGAGCCGAAAGACCTGTTCTGGACCGAAAAGGAAAAGGACACCAGCGGCGATGGTGCAAAAGACTATATCGTTCATACACGCAACTTCCTCGACTGTATTCGCTCTCGTCAGCAGCCCATCGCCGACCTGGAAAGTGCACACGCCGTGGTGACAACGTGTCATTTGGCCAATATCTCTGTGAGGACCGGCCGCAAGATTCGCTGGGATGCAAAGAAGGAACAGATCATCGATGACCCCGAGGCTGCCCGCATGTTGGTGCGCGAATACCGCAGTCCGTGGGACCAGGAACTACGCAGCCTCAATGTGATTTGACCTATGTGCAATCTTTGGGAGCAATGTCATGTACAAACGTAGAGCATTCACCTTGATCGAGCTTCTGGTTGTGATTTCCATCATCGCCCTGTTGATGGCGGTCTTGATGCCGGCTCTACAGCGGGTGAGGAAGCAGGCGAAAAATGTGATGTGCCGATCCAATCTGAGGCAATGGGGCATGGTCTGGGCCATGTACTTGCAGGATAGCAGCGGCAAGTTCCCGGACTATCTTGCGGACAACTGGATGCGGCAGCTCGTGCAGTACTACTCCAACACCAACGCATTGCTGAACTGCGCCATGACGACCAAGACCATGGACGAGGGGGCGCCGGTCCGATACGCCGTGATCGGTACCGCGAACAATCCCAAGGGCAGCTATGCGCTCAATGAATGGATTTATGATAGCGACGATACCAGCGGTGGGCGAAGCCTCGAAGATTACTGGAGGAACATAAGCCACAAGGGCTTGGGCAACGTGCCTGTCATGGGTGATGCCGGTTGGCGTTCGGATGGGCAGCCATTTCCAACCGACAGCCCGCCCGCGTTCGAGGGAGAGCCCCGCACCGGCATCGGCACCAGCGGTGACGAGATGCGTGTCTTCTGCATTGACCGCCATAATGGGGCCGTCAACTTTCTATTTATGGACTGGAGCACCCGGCCGGTCGGCCTCAAGGAGCTGTGGACCCTCAAGTGGCACCGTCACTTCAATGTCAGCGGCCCCTGGACAAAAGCCGGCGGCGCCATCTCCACGGACTGGCCCCAGTGGATGCGGCTCTTCAAGGATTACTGACCGGTTCGGCCGACACGCGGTCGGCTTACTTGCCCCAGGAATCATATCCTACGCGATGGTACGCATTTCACTGGATGATGATAATTGCTTTTCGATGCCAGGGGATGTATGATCTCCATTAAACCTTGAGTCCCAAGTCCGGAGACGTTGAGCATGAGCAAACGAGCCGCCTTTACGCTGATCGAACTGTTAGTGGTAATAGCCATCATCGCGATCCTGATGGCTATCCTGATGCCTGCACTGAATCGGGCCAAGGAACAGGGCAGACGAGCGGCCTGCCTGAATAATCTGCGACAACTGATGCTCGGATGGATTTTCTACGCGGATGACAACGACGACAAGATTGTTAACGCCAATACGGGGCGAAACGACGCCTGGGCGATATGGCGAGGTCAAGGGGCCTCTCAACAACAGCAACTGGACGGCCTGCGGTCGGGGCTTCTGTATCGCTACTGTCCGGATGTGAAGCTCTACAAATGCCCAACAGGAATCCGCGGCGAATTCGTAACCTACGCCGTCGTCGACGCAATGAACGGCTACGACGGCATGCCCGGAACCAAGGAGCTGATGGTCTATCGCAGGATTAAGATCAGTAGACCCGATGCCCGGATTGTCTTCCTCGACGAGGGCCGGCTGAGTCCGAACAGTTGGACAATCTGGTACGACCAGGAACGATGGTGGGACCAGATCACGGCACGACATGGCGATGGCACGAACTTCTCGTTCGCTGATGGCCGCAGTGAATACTGGAAGTGGAAAGACCCACGCACAATCGAGGTTGCGAAAATGGATTACGACTACTGGCAGAATACCGGCCGTACCGGCGCTCAGTCTTATTCACCCGGCAATCAGGACCTGTACCGGGTGCAGAGGGGTGCATGGAGTAGGCTCGGTTACACGCCAAGCTCACGTTAGCCGCACCCTGCGGTCTGACATGTCAGCCACCTTCGTCACTTTTCCCGCTGAACACCCATACTTTGCCCAGACAAATCGGTAATGCAATAGAAGACATAAAAAGTAGGGTTAAGGCAGGCAAAGGTAAGGTAAAGGCAGCGGCAACAGCACAGGCTGTGGTACTGAGACGGAACGGGTTCAGCCGCTGTTCCTGACATAAGACCGGCAGGCTGAGGTCTTATGAGATATATCTGAGTCTTCTGGAAACACGGTCAGGCGCCATGGCAAATGCAAGAGAAATCCTGGGGAAAAATGAAGAAAAGGCAAGAAAAGTGAGCCTTGATACGCGGTTTTTGGGGGCAAAAAAGCCGGTCTTTCGGATTTTGCACAAAAATACGTATTTTCCACAATAGACAGGGCGGGGATAAGAGAGGTAAACTGAAGTTTAGTTCGTGCGATTTTTCCGGAGGTGATGGTGACAACGGAGAAATGCAACTCTGTGTGTTGTTTCTATGTGCTTTGGCACAAAGTATGTCTGCGCGCAGACAGAATTGTCCAGTAAATACTTTTGAAAGGGTGAGAAAATGAAAAGGGCAAAAATGTCACTAATTTTGAGCTTGTCTTTGGCATTGGGCCTGGCAACCGAGATTGCGAACGCCGATTTCAAGTTCGGCAAGCCGCAGAACCTCGGGCCGGTCGTCAACAGCTCGGCTAACGACCAGACGCTGAACATCACGGCTGATGGCCTGTCGCTCTACTTCAGTTCCGACCGGCCCGGTGGGTACGGAAGTCTCGACCTATATGTAGCAACGAGGGAAAGCACGGATGACGATTGGGGACCGGCGGTCAATCTGGGGCAGACCGTGAACACCCCGAATTTGGAAGGCCACGGGTGTATTTCGGCCGATGGCTTGACACTCTACTTCTGCTCAAACCGCCCCGGTGGGTTCGGTAGTTATGACCTATGGGTAGCAACGCGGGAAACGACAGAGGATGACTGGGGCACCCCGGTCCATCTTGGGCCAACAGTCAATAGCTCAACTTACGCCATGGAGTCGAGTATTTCACCTGATGGCTTAACGCTGTGGTTTGAGTCCCCCCGACCTGGGGGCCTGGGTGGCGCTGATGTATGGATGACGACCCGG
>Ga0315274_10000363_pt1 | contig 70455 bp, 49 predicted proteins | sample YL17G02_20_MG_FD_203700 | JGI IMG/M metagenome (GOLD analysis project Ga0315274, IMG submission 203700) | Sediment microbial communities from Yellowstone Lake, YNP, Wyoming, USA - YL17G02_20 | ecosystem: Environmental > Aquatic > Freshwater > Lake > Sediment | place: USA: Wyoming | collected... | reverse complement strand
TTGAGCCCGGCTTTCACAGCCATGATTCGGCTGTCCACAATAACGGACGAGTTCACCTTTCGGAGGCTCATCCCGACGAGGCTCGCAAGCCCTACGCGGGCTCCCGAAAGCAGCGCACGCAGCCACATCCGGAAGAAAGTGATGATCACGACCGCAAAGATCAGTATGACGATCACTACCGCAACGGAGATTATCCCAACGAGTGGTGGCATCTTTCTGTTCCTTTCCTGTTGTCAAATTGCGCCCGACTCTATTTGTCCCGGGCCGGTTCTACGACCACACGACTCCCATGTACTTCAATGACGCGGACCCGGACGCCCTTGTCGATGAATGCGCCGTCCGAGACCGCGTCAATACGCTTACCATTGAGCATAATCGTCCCTGCGGGGCGCAATGCCGTGAAGACCTCGCCGTGCGCGCCAACCAAGGACGTGTCCGATTCCGCCGCAACCCATCCAGCGCCGGCCTGCTGCGAAGAGTCGAGGATAAGCCGCTTGCCGGCACGCGTCCCCGACAGGAGATACATGCCGAAAACAACCGAGATGAACACGCCGACGATCTCACCCACCACGATCATAACGGAGTACTCAGGAAAGGTACGACATCCTATCACAGCGCTCGCTATCACCATCGCGCCGCCCAGGATCCCGCAGATCATCCCCGGCACAATGAACTCGGCCAGGATGAGCACGATGCCCGCCCCGTACATGATCGCAAGCCATACCGTCATGCAGTCCTCTCCTTCGTCATCGATTCGAGCAGCGTGATAAGCTGCCCCGATTCTATCCGAATCGTCTGCAATACCTTCATCTTATCAGATGGATCCTTCGGATCCGATTCAGGAATATCCTCGAACGTGGCCATGAGGTTGTGACCACCCGGGAAGAGCGCCCGCGCCTGCTTCAACAGCTTGTTGTAGCGTTGCGCGAACGGTGTGCACGTGTAATACCCCGATCCCTGGTGCTGGATTACCTGCATGTCCTGCAAGAATTGCCGAATCATGCTTATGATCGATTGCCGCGAGTCCATTATGCTTTCTCCTTCAGTCTTTCGACAACATAACGGTTGCCGTCGACCTGAACAATCACGATGGGCGTCCCCGGCGGGATATATTCGCCCCGGCTCACCACCTGGTATGAAACCTCCCCAAATCGCCCTCGGCCCGCCGGGCGCAACATGCTCGCCGCGATGCCCTTCAGTCCGATGGCCGCGGCCCGTTGCTCCGCCGTTTGGACCACGTATCCCTTATCGGGTTGTTGGATATGGATCTGCACAAACCGCCCATACAGCGGCGTATGCGGGAATAGTCGCCAGACCGCGTACATCAGAAGGGCGAAGCTTGTTGCGGCAACAGTGAGTGAGATCGCGGCATCCTTCAGGCGTTCATAGTCCCAACTGTATTCCGGAATCGCCACGCCCGTCATGGTCAGGTAAAGTCCGAAGAGCAGGCATAGGACGCCGGCAACCCCGACTATGCCGACTCCTGGAAGGATGAAGATCTCGACGAGTATCAGAACGATACCGGCAATAACCAGTAGAACGTCAAGCCACTCCGCAACACCCAGCACCAAGTGCGCGCCGAAGAAGAACGCCAAGCACGTGAAACCGACTACGCCCGCAAGAGAGAATCCCGGCGTTTTCATCTCGAGGTAAAGGCCACCGATGCCGAACATCAACAGCAGCCCAGACACCATCGGGTTCGAGAGCCATCGGAAAATCACCTCCGCCCAGGTTGGCGTCACGCGCCGGGTCTCGGATCCCGCAAAGTTGTAGTACCCCAACACCTCGGTGAGCGTGTTCGCGGTGGTGGGGATCAGGCCGTATTCGATGGCTTCTTTCGGCGTCAGTGTGAGCAACTTGCCGGCCGGCAGGATCAACTGAGTCTGCTCGATGGGAACGGGCATCGGCGTTGTCTCCGAAGATGCGAACCTGCGTGGGGGCTGCGGTTCTTCAGTTTTCTTCGGTTGTTCCGTCTGGATGGGCGTTTCGTCCAGGAGCTTCTTCACGATCTTCACGGCATCATCTGTATTGAAGGTCTTCGACGGAGCGGCCTGCTCCTGTGTCCCTGATGAATACACGGCGAAGATCTGAAGCTTTCCATTGGCATCCTTGTACGACCTTAGCTCGATGTCCTTGTCCACCATGGCTTCCGCAAGCGCCGGATTGTGGTTGTTTCGTTCAGCGAGCGCACGCATCTTAGCGCGCATGAAAGAGACTTCCTTCTCGCCCGTGGGCAGCATCCCCTCCGTCGAAGGTATCACCGGGGTGGCGGCGCCGATATTTGTGTCGGGCGTCATGATGATGTGCCGGCAGGAAAAGCTGATCAGCGCTCCGGCCGAAATGGCGCCCATACCCCTGATGTAAGCGATCGTGGGACACGGCGTAGAGAGGATGCTCTCCGTCACCCGGATCGCGGAATCCACCAATCCCCCCGGCGTGTCTATCTCGAAAACGAGCGCCTTCGCGCCGGCCGCTTCCTTCACCGCCCGTTCGACCAACACCCCAACCCCGTCGTCAATCATCCCCTCGATGGGACATACGACCACAAATCCTTCCGTCCACGCGGTGGCCGAAAAAAGCATCAACAAGACAGCAAGGGTTCGCCCCATCAACGCCCTTCTTTCCCAGGCGCCCCACGCCCGACCATTGGAATACCACATGCAACCATTTTACGCCCGGCACGCCACGCCGTCAACACAATGACCAGGCGGCACGCCAAGCCTGTCTTGAGTCGTTGCTTCCTCCTCGCAGGCTTTCTATAATCCGTGTTCGGATAGGTGGAAACTTCCGGAGGATCGCGAAAATGGAATATGTTCCGTTTGGTAACACTGGGATTCGCGTTTCGCCCTTATGTCTGGGGACGATGACGTTCGGCAAAGAGGCGGACGAGAAGACGTCCATCGCGATCATGGATCGTGCCCGGGAGGCCGGGATTAACTTTTTCGACACGGCCAACGTTTACAACAAGGGCGTCTCGGAGCAGATCGTCGGCCGCTGGATGGGTGACAAGCGTGAATCGATCGTCCTTGCGTCGAAGGTCCACGGTCCCACGGGCGACGGCCCTAATGATTGGGAAAGCTTTCGGCGGAACGTCATACTTGCCGTTGAGAAATCCCTAAAGCGGCTCAATACGGATTGGCTCGACATTCTCTATCTTCACTTCTGGGATGACGCGGCCGCGCTCGAGCAGTCGCTGGCCGCAATGACGACGCTGGTCGAGCAGGGCAAGGCGATGTATTGCGGGGTGTCAAACTTCTCCGCATGGCAGACGATGAAAGGAATCGCGGTCACGGAGGCGAAGGGCCTCGCGCCGATCTCATGCATCCAGCCCATGTACAACCTCGTCAAGCGGCAGGCCGAGGTCGAGGTCCTTCCGCTGGCTCTGTCCGAGCGGCTTGCCGTGTGCCCGTACAATCCCCTTGCGGCGGGTCTGCTGACGGGCAAGTATCTGCGCGGCGAGTCGGGCCGTCTCCGCGAGAACGACATGCACGCGAAACGTTATGCGAATCCGCAGTACATGGAAATCGCCAAGCGGTTCGTGCCCTATGCGGAGTCACGGGGACATTCCCCGGCGGCGCTCGCGCTGGCGTGGGTGATGAGCCACCCCGCGATCACATCGACCATTATCGGCTCGCGAAACCTCGATCAGTTGAACGATTGCCTGGGATGCTTGGGCCTCCGGCTGGGGCCGGAGGAGCGCGCGGAGATCACGGCGTGCTCGGTTGATCCTCCGCAGGCCACGGACCGATGAATGGACATGATTGACAGGATGGACAGGATGAATCCTGTGAACCCTGTCAGATCCATTTTATTCTTGTCGGACTTGAGAGCATCTATCTCGGCGGTTCCTTGAGGTATTCAAACTTGTAGTTGAGTGACAGCGATTCGCCTGTCTTCAACTCGACGGCGGGGCTGAACACTTCGAGATTGACTTGGGGGCGTTCAGGGTTCCAGCGCAGAGACGGGTGGTCGACCTTCGCGGGATCGTACGTCACAAGCGTCCCGAAGCCCGATTCGTGGTTGAAGAAGGCGAACCCGCCGCCCTTGGCCTTCTCGAGTATCTCCTCGTCAGGTCCTGAGTTATCCTTCCACTCGCGGTTGATCCGCGTCCAGCCGCCATTCTTCACGTAGACAGAGACGACCTCCGCTTTGTCGGAGTTGGATCCCGGGTCGAATTCCGGTCGCGCCTTCACTTGGTATGTTTTGGGCGCCGGTCCCGTGTGCGTGAGCGTCCATTCGAAGGCGATCTTCTCAGGGTCCTGCGGGCTAAGCGTCACGCGGCGCTGGATGACCGATCCGTCCTCCAAGGTCTTGGCGAAATTCGCGGATGTCCCTTCGACTTGCACGTCGAACTTTGTGGGCTTTTCGTGTTCATATCCCTTCACGGCGACTTCCTGGTGGGTGCCTCTGAGGATGTCATCATGCGTCATCGCCGCAAGGAAGTTTCGCGTCGTTGGCTTGTGCAACATCTCGACGAGCTTGCCGTTTTCCTCCGGCAAGAAGGTCAGCCGCCAGATTGGATTCTCGAGCTGAACCGCCGCCAGGTTGTTCTGCCGTTTGAGTTGCTCGAAGTACTGTTCGACCGCCGTGCCTTCCGTCGCCATCGTCATCTTATGTTTGCGGCAAAGATCCATGTAACGATCGATCAGCCCCTGGTACCTCGGCTCGCTCCATTCGCGCCGGCAGAAGCCGTTCTCATACCGCCACCGCCCGCCGCCCGCAAGGATCATGGCCTTGTAGGCGCAGATTGATGCTTTCTCCACTCGCTGGCGGACGATGTCGTCGTCGGCTTTTCCCAGAGCTTCATCAAAATACGCAAGCGCCTTCTGCGAGATCTCCGGCGTCAGGCCGACCTCCTCCGCGCTTGGAAAACAGCCCGGGTGGAGATGTTTCGCCGCGACGTTATCGTGGATCATGGTCAGGTAATCGAGGATGGGTTGCGCGGCACTTTTGTAGTGAAGCCGGCAGAATTCCTCGACAAGCGGCCAACTGCCCTGCCCGGGTTTCCAGAGGCAGTTCGCGATTACGTAGTTGCGCAGATCCGACATCTCGCCCGATGTGCCGTTCCCGTTCGCCTGCATGAAGACGCCCTTGACGTTGTTGTTCAAGAAGAAACGGACGTTCGCCCCAATGCTGCGCAGGTTTGGAAACGGAAGATCGTAACAGGCAAAATCGGTGTTGTAATTCCAGACCCAAATATCGTTGCAGATCGCCTTCCACGCGGCCATATCCTCGCAGAACTTACGGTTCCTTTTGCAGGTCTGGTCGTTGATTGTATGATAGGTGCAGCATTCGATGCTGCAAAGCTGGATCTGAACGTTCTTGCGCGGGACGACGGTCTTGGGCGCCTTGCGGGTGTACCAATAGGCAAGGGTGCCGATCTTCACGTTGGGGTGTTTCCTCTCGACGCGTTCCGCCACTGCGTTCACGAACATGAGATGCGCCCCCATGGGTGTTCCTTCGCGCTGGTTGATCTCCTCGCACCGCGGACAATGACAATACAAATTGTTGTCGTTCTGGCTCACGCTGAAGTTCTGTTGATTCGGATTTGCATCGAGCTCTTTGATAACGCGCTCGGCAACGATGTCAATGACCTCCGGGTTCGTCACACAAGGCTCCGGCCCGCCGCCGCCAGCGTCGAGTTTCCGTTCGCCGTTGACAAGGGCGAAGTACTCCGGGTGGGTCTGCCCGAATTCGGCTGGGCTGATCCACTTGAACAAACTGTGGTTGATGAGGCTCTGGTGAGTAACACCGCCCAGCTTCTCGTCGTTCGTGACGGTATTGACGCGGAGGCGTGCAGCGAACTCCGGGCGTTCCGCATTCTCCTTGTAGTAACTATACCGGAACGAGAACGGAGGCCTATACGTGTAGTTCGAGCGCGGAAGCGGCTTGAGCTCGGATGCGGGCGGAAAGTATGTGTCGTCGCAAGTAAGAAAGCGCACGCCAAAGTATTTCTCGAAGAATTCGTATACACCATAGAGCGTGCCCCGCGGCGGGCCGCCTGCGATGGCAATGTTATGCGGCTTGATCCGGATGTGCAATCCCTCTTCGCCAAGGCCACCAACGGCGAAACGGGCGGGGCTCTCCTTCATCGCGGCGCTTGCGCCGATAAACACGTTGTACTTCTTCCCAGGTGACGTCGAAGCTATCGGCAACTCGACGCCCGTCGCCCCTTTGAAGAGCGACTGGAACTCAGTCGCGCCGTACCGTTCGCTCGGAAGGGCGCCGTCGGCAACGACGATAGTCCAGTTCTTCATATCCATGACGTTTGTTCTGGCCGCCGCCGTTGTCGCGCCGCCCGCCAAAAAGATACAAGATGCCACGATGAGGATACGCATGGTTAGCCCCGCCTTTCTTTATTCGGTAGGGTCGAGCTCCCGCTCAACCGGAAGCCTTCAGCCCATCCAACGTGCGGTTCTGCGGCGGCGATTAGCCGTCCGCAGCAGCCGATGGTTGAGCGACGGTCTTCTTGATTCGGATCTCTTCCGGACACTCTGGATTGTCGGTCTTGTTCCTCTGGTAGACCCGGAACCCGAGCTTGAAATAGAAGGCCCGAGTCTGCTCGTATGGTTCGAAGTCAACGCTGTCGCCCAAGGTGTAGGTCGCGATTTCGGTCAACCCCATTTCAACGGCGAGTTTCTCTGCACGCGCAACGAGCTTCCCGCCTATGCCTCGCCGGTGGTAGTCCCTGTGAACCGCCAGCCAACCGATGTTAAGCCTGCCCTCGGCGACAAAGAGAGTGATAAAGCCCACCACCCGGCGATCCAACTCAGCAAGAAAGCCGCGCTGGTACTTGAGGTCTGCGGGAACGGCACGTTGCTGAGCATCCTCTGTGAACCAGCCGGTCAGCGTCTTCACAACGGCCACGCATGCCGCGCAATCTCGTTCTTCGATGCGACGCACCGACATCATGTTCTCCTTGCCCAACTCCCTTTGGTAGGGTCGAGCTCCAGCCCGACCGGAAGCCTTCAGCCGATCCGACGGTCGCGCAGGACCGCGACACTGCCATTTCCGATATCACGCCGTGCAGGATATCACGTGTGCCGGCCCGACTGGAATGCCGCTTGGCGTTTGACGGAACGCGCTCACTTCCCCTGCATGTCCGCGCCGGAAGGTGCGCTTTCCCCTTGGCCTTTGTCCGGCGTCTTTTCGGGTTCCGTCTTCCAGTTCCGGAGGTAGATGTCTGTCGCCCGGATGTCGCCCACGTCGCCCTTCTCGATGCGCTTATCGAGTTCCTCGCGGGAGATCGGCTTGCCGCTCTTGTCATAGAACCAGGCGTTTTGATACTCGAGTTTGCGCAGTCCTTCAATGTTGGATTGCTTGATCGCTTCGGCCTTTTCTTTCGCGGCCTGTTTCGCGGCGGCCTTTTGCTTCACCTCTTTTGCATCTTCCTGGGCGGTCTTAGCTTCTGGTTCAGCCTTCTCGCGTTTGCCGGGCGGTTCCGGCTCAGCTTTCTTGATTGGCTCCGCCGCTGAGCCCCCTTCCTTGCCTTGTTCTTGGGATGGAGTCGTGCCGGGATTCTCCTGGGTCGGTTCTGTTCCCTCGGCGGGCTTCTTATCGGACTCTCCGGGCGGTGCGGCAGAGGCTGGGGACTGCGCGGGGCCTCTGGCGCGGTTCAGAAGAGGCAGATCCTTCCTGTTGATCTCTTTCACGGCGCCGTTCTTCTGGATAACCTCGATCTTGTTCCCCCTGCCGACGAGAGTCTCGGCCTTCTGCGGCTGGCCCACCGGCACTACGGAATACGCCTTAGAAGAACTAGACGCCGCGGCAGGCGGTTGCTGTGGTTGCTGCGCCCAGACAGCGGTACTCGCAAGACAGGTCAGCGCAGCCATCGTATTAAAGAGTCTCCCTCTTACACGTCTGTTCATTGCGTTGCTCCTGGATCGTTTACACAAGAACACCTAATGAATTATAACACCACTCGCGCTTTGGCGTGGCCGGTCAGCCGAAAAGGTCCGGCTTCCCGGAAACCGTTACGCGCTCAGGCTCTCGAACCGTTTCGCCAATGACGCCAGATGTCCATGCTCCGGCGCAGCAAGCAGGGGGTCTTTCTCGAGGATCTCTTGCGCGTCTCGCCGGGCGTGATCGAGCAGCCGCACGTCGCGGATCAGATCCGCTACACGCAGATCGCTCAGACCCGCCTGCCGCACCCCGTAGAATTCCCCTGGACCCCTCAGCTTCAAGTCCTCTTCCGCGATATCAAAGCCGCTATTGGTGGCGCACATGACTTCGAGCCGCCGCTTTCCATCCTCGGTCACGGGCGAGCCAAGCAGAAAACAATGCGACTCGTCGAGTCCACGGCCGACCCGGCCGCGAAGTTGGTGTAGTTGAGTGAGGCCGAATTGCGAGGCATCCTCGATGATCATGGTAGTTGCCTTCTCGACATCGATGCCCACTTCGATGACCGTCGTGCTGAACAGGACGTCGATCGCGCCCTTCTTGAAACGGCGCATGATGTCGTCTTTCTCATCAGGTCCAAGGCGGCCGTGCATCAACGCTGTCCGGATCCCCGCAAACGAACCGGCGGAGAGTTCCTCGAAGTGCGTCGTGACGGCCTTCAACTGTCGCTTGTCGGATTCCTCGATGAGAGGGCAGATGAGGTACGTCTGCAAACCTGCGGCGGCCTGCTCGGTCACGTACCTGTACAGATCTTCGAGTTTGGCGGGAGGCACGCGACGCGTCTTGACGGGGATGCGTCCCGGGGGCAACTCGTCGATGACGCTGATATCCATGCCCCCGTAAACCGTGATCGCGAGCGTGCGCGGGATAGGCGTCGCCGTCATGTGAAGGATGTCTGGATTAAGCCCTTTCTCGACGAGCGTGCTCCGCTGGCACACGCCGAAACGGTGCTGTTCGTCGATGATGGCGAGGCCCAAGTTGCGGAACTGCGTCTTCTCTTGGATAAGCGCGTGCGTGCCGACGATCACCTGCGCTTCACCGCGAGCGATGCGCCGCCGCACTTCCGCCTGGCCGCGGGTTGCGCCCGTTAGAAGATCGACCCACAGCCCGAGGGGTTCCAGCAGCGCACGCAAGCTGAGGAAGTGTTGTTCCGCCAGGACTTCCGTCGGTGCCATAAGCGCCGTCTGATATCCGCCGTCAGCGGCAGCCGCGACCGCGTGCAACGCCACGACAGTTTTTCCGCAGCCAACGTCGCCCTGCAGAAGCCGCATCATGGGCCGCGGCGATGCCATGTCCTCGAGAATATCCGAAACGGCGCGATCCTGCGACCTCGTGAGTTGGAACGGCAGCGACGCGCGAAGACTTTGCAGCATCGGCCCGTCGACGGCGTGGCGGTTTCCCTTCTCCTCATGAAGTCGTGCGGCGCGTGCACTTAGTACCGCGAGCTGGATCCCGAGCAATTCCTCGTATGCAAACCGTGTGCGCGCTGTTTCCGCGGGCGCGATCTCTTCCGGAAAATGCACGGTTCGTATGGCGGCGCGTATCGGCGGGAACGCGTATCGGCGTCGCAGGTTTTCGGGCAAGGTCTCTTCAAGCTTGTCCGACACTTGCTCGACCGCCGTCCACGTCCATCGCCGAAGAAGCCGTTGCGTGATCTTTTCGGTCAGCCGGTAGACGGGAACGACGCGGCCCGTGTGCAGGAGGTCTTCCTCGTCCCCCGAGAGGATCTCATACTCCGGGTTCTTGAGGCATGGTCCCTTGTACTTGCCGACAATGCCCGTGAAGAGTCCGCGCGTCCCTCTCGTGAATGATTTCGCAAGGAAGCCTCGGCCGAACCAACTCGCCTGCATCTCCCCCGTCGAGTCGCGAAGCGTGACCACCGCGAGCGACATGCGTCCGCGCAGCCGAACCATACGAGAGCCGGCAACCTCGGCCTCAATCGTGACCCGCGCGCCTTCTCGCGCTTCGGCAATCGGCGTGACATGCCGGCGGTCTTGGTAATCGCGCGGGAAAAAGAACACGAGATCGCGGACGGTGCGTACGTTTAGATTCTCGAGTAGCGCCGCCCGCTTCGGCCCAATGCCGGATAGGCTCTCTACGGGAAGGTCGAGATCCATCAGATCCGATGCTTCAACGGAGATCGAAAGCGTGCCTCACGCCCTTGTCCCGCACGTGCTACGCCTTCGGCTGCGGGTACTTGTAGTTTCCGGTGTACAGGTCGAATAACGTGCGGTAATACTTCATGAACCGTTCCGGTTCCGGGTTATACGCGACCTCGGCGAGACAATAGCCCTTATAGTTGATGGCCTTGAGATTGTCGAACAACTGCTGCCACGGGTACTCGTAAACGCCGATCTCAGTGATATGCGCGAGCGCGATCTTGTCTTTCAAGAGATCGAAGTTAGACCGAATGCTGCCGTTCGCGTCCTGCTCTTCCGTATTCGAGTTCCAGCAGACCAGGGCGTTCAGATGATCGGCAAAATCCATCATCTTGCGGATGTACTTCGGGTCCGAGGAACCCCTCCCATGCACCTCGAGGCGGACCTGTACGCCGATGCCCGCGGCGAACGTCGCCACCTGCCTGAGCGCTTTCCCGATCTGCTCACAGGTCTGCTCGGGCGGAACGTCGTCGCGGAGTCCGTTCGGTCGGACCTTGATTCCCGGCGCACCCACGTCCGCCGCAAGTTGCGCATATGCGATCGCGCCCTCAATGTTCTTCTTAACCTCGGCAGGGTCCTTCGAATGGAACTCATACGTCGAGCCAAGCCCGGCAATCTCGATTCCCGAATCGGCCCACAGATTCTTGACCTCGGCGCGCTGTTCCTTCGTCAACTCGAGTTCGACGCCGTGCGCATGCGTCGTTCGCAGCTCGACGCCCTGCAAGCCCGTCGCCTTGCAGAACTTGATCAGCGTCGGACAGTCCATGTCCTTGCCCATGTTGTAAGTCACCATCCCGAGTTTCATGCTCAAACGGCCTCCTCATTGTCGCTTCAAATCTTTTTCGAGTCCCAACGCGAACATAAGCGCCGAACGGAGTTCATTCATCCTCTTTTCATCCAACCGCGTTATGAGTGCGCCTATTTTGCTCTTCGATACCGTCTGCACATGATCTAGATTCACCGCGCACTCATTCAGAAGACCATCAGCCTGCGTAAGCCGGACTTCGGTAGGAGTGTCTCGTATGGTAGAGGTGATAGGGGCTACCGTCACTTCGTTCAAGTACGAGAGCGCCGATTCACGGGTCAGGAGCACAACAGGACGACGTTTGTCCGGCACAGTGAATTTGTACCAACGGACATTGCCGCGGCTCAACGATCGCCCCATACTTGCTCGGCTTCCCAGTCGCTGAATTCCCCCCGCTTGACGGGCTTGCGCGCGTAGCCCTCTCGATGCTTGCGCTCGAGGGCGGCCTGACGGGCGTTTCCCACAGCGGCCCGCAGGGCTTTTCGAGCGAACGCGGAGCGAGTAGTGCCGCATTTGCGCGCAGTGGCGTCAATCCTGCGGAGTAATTGTTCATCAAGAATGATTCGTACCGCTGGCATTCGTCTTTCCTGTCTACTGTGCGCTTGGCGGAAGCGCGTCTTGATACATCGTCTTCACTATACCATTTTCCGGCACGCGGATGTTACTCCTGCGCGAGGATTTTCATGAGCCGCCGTTCGCTTTGGATCATTGAACGGACGGTGTGGTAGTTGATTTTCCAGGCATGGGCCATGTGGGTCCAGAGAAGGTTGTTGTTCTCATCGAATAGGGGCCACCATTCGCCGACCTCGTGGTTGATCATGACATCCATGACGAACCGGTGGATCTTTTCGTAGGCATCGAGGTACTTCTCGTCCTTGAAGATGAGATACGCATCCAGAAAACCGATCAGGCATTCGGCCTGCTGCCAGAATTCCTTGTTGCGTTCGCGGGCGCGTCCGCCGTCATGGGGGCCTTCGCAGAAAATTCCGCCGCGCTCCCAGTCGACGCCCCATTTTGCCGCATGATCGAAGATCTTCCTCAGCCGTTCCTTGTACTCGTTGACGTCGAGACCGAGGATGTTGATCGCGTGAACGAGAAGCCATGCGAACTCGACGTTATGCCCGAAGCTTGTGTTGTTGAGCGGACGCCCTTCTTGATCATCGGCATCCCGGTCGGCGCCCCACACGTCCTTGAAGAGGATCGCGCGCAAAGGCGTCCAATCCAGCGCGAACTGTGCGATGCCCGTTCCGTATTCGGGATGGATAATGCGGGTGAAGAGCAGGTTCATGATCTCGCAGGTCCGCTCCTTGTGCAGCGGATCCTGCGTGGCCTCGTACAAGTTCGTGAACGCCTCCATGAGGTGCATGTGGACGTCCATGCTCTTGCGGTCGCCGCCGTATATGCCGGGTCTCTTCTTGGACCAGTTGCGCTCGAGGAATTCATAGTAGCCGCCGTAGCAGTTGTCGGCGGCCAGGGTTTGAATGGTCTCGTAGGTTTTCAGCGCCCATTCGAGGCCGCGGGGATCTCCCGAGGTCATGGCGTATTCTGAGAGCGCATAGATCGCGAATGACTGGCCGTAAGTGAGTTTGCTTCGGTTGGCGGGCGTGCCATCCCGCTCGACCGTCCAATACCATCCTTGAAGCTCCGGATCCCAGAAGCGATCGATGAGGAAGTCGACGCCTTGTGTCGCGCTACGCAGGAAGTATCCGTCGCCGAGGCCGGCGCGGTGTGCCGCCGCCGCGGCGTAGATCATGCGCGTCTGACAGATAAGCGTCTTGAGCGTCTCGCCCGTCGGGTTGCCGTTCTTGTCGAGGTACGTGAGGAACCCGCCGTATTCTTTGTCTTCGCCGTGGGTCATCCAAAAAGGGATCAGTTCCTTGAGAAGATGATGCTGCACTTCCTCGAGTAATCTCTTGCATCGATCGCGCATGTAAAGAATCCTTGCTTAGTGTTGTGCTCCGTTGACAATGGCGTGCCGCGGAATCATGGGAGGACGACGCAACCGGCGCCGAGAACTTGCTTGGGCACGCCGGCGAACTCGAGCTTGAGCACGGTTGCGCCTGCGATCTTGTCCGGGCTGTTCTTGGGCAGGCCCTTGAGGATCAGGCGATCCTTTTCTTGCACGAATTCGATGGGCTTGCCGTCAGCAAGGAACGATGCCTTCAACAACTTGGTCTTGACGCCGCCGATTGCGAGTTCTTTGCCGGGCCAGCGCGTGCACCAGTAGTATGCGGTCTTGCCTTTGCGGGTCCAGTTGCCGGTGGGCATCCACTCGACGAGGCCGGTCACGGGGTCGGCTTTTCCGTAAACCGCTTCGCCGTTGATGCGCAGCCATTTCCCGACGGCGGTGAGCCGCTGCTTGGCCTCAGGCGGCACGGAGCCATCGGGCGGCGGCCCGATGTTCAGAAGCAAGTTGCCGCCTTCGCCGGTGACCTGCCGGAGCATGCTGAGCACGCTGCGCACCGAATGCCAGTCTTCCGGTGGGGCGGACTGCCAGCCCCACGAGCCGTTAAAGGTCATGCAGGCTTCCCAGGCGCGTCCGGCCTGTTCGGCGCGAATGTGTTCCTCAGGCGTGCCGAAATCCTCATCGAGCTGCGACCGGTTGTTCAGGATGATATCGGGCTGCAGCTTGCGGACCATGGCGTTCATCTTCGGGCTCTCCCAGCGATCGGGCGACTCGAGCGGCCACGATACGTCGTACCACAGCACGTCGATCTTGCCATAGTTGGTCACCAACTCGCGGACGCAGCCTTGCGTGAAATCGAGAAACCGGCGACGCGCCTTCTCGTCCTTCTTGCAGCGGGCGCCGTCGGGGTGATGCCAATCCATCAGCGAGTAATAGAAGCCGATTCGCAATCCGAACTCGCGGCAGGCCTCCACGTATTCCGCCACAAGGTCGCGCTTGGGCCCGCACTTGGCCGCATTGTAATCGGTCTGCTCGGTGTCCCAAAGACAGAAGCCCTCATGATGCTTTGTGGTCATGACCATGTACTTCATTCCGGCTTCCTTGGCAAGGCGGGCCCACTCGCGCGCGGGATGCGGTTTCGGCTTCCATGTCGCCGCGAGCTTCTCGTACTTCTCGACAGGAATGCGCTCGCGGTTCATGACCCATTCGTGCCGGCCCAGTTGTGCGTACAGACCCCAATGAACGAACATGCCGAACCGGGCCTCGTGCCACCACTTCATCCTGCGAGCGCGGTCTTGAAGGACGCTCTTGCTCTCTTGGGTTGTGCTCATGTGAAGACCCCTTTCCTTGTCAAGGAATTCAGAATACAGAATTCAGAATACAGAATGAGGGCGGCAGAAAACAATTGATAGTACGAGGTGCGAAGTGCGAGGTGCGAAGTGCGAGGTGCGAAGTGGTCGAGTAGGTTACTGGGGGTCGCGCGATGAGGAGAAGGTCACTTCGGCTTCGATGCCGAGGCGCGCGTAGAACTCGGATTCGACGTCGCGCGCAAGATTCTCGAGAGGCCACATCATGTCGGAAAAAAGATCCTCCGTCATGACGATGGACACGAGGATGCGTCTTTCCGCCACCTTGAAGGTGAATTCGTGGCCGGCGGCGCGCGTCTGCTGGAGCACCTCGGCGACCTGAGTCTCATAAAAAGACGTCTCCTCGACACGAAGCCTACGGTCGAGCCTGCCACCCGGCATGATGATCACCCCGGTTCGCCCGCAGGGGCATCTTGCCTGGCCCACCTGGCAGGCGATGCGGGTGCGATAGCGCAACAGCGGCATTGCTTCGCGGGCAAGGGTAGTGACGATCAGCTCGCCGTCCCGGACCTCGACTAGGAATTGGTCTTCGCTCACGTGAAAGCGTCCCTCCTCGCACTCCACGCACAGGCCCGGATCGAGGACCTCGTCGACGCCGAAGTTGCAGTGTACCGCCACGAGGAGGCTGTCCCGCAGTTGCGCGCGCGTCTCCGCATCCACGGGCCGGGACAACAGGAGCGTCCGCAGGTTCAGCGATGGCGGGTCAATGCGGCACTGCTCCATGGTCCGCATGAGTTCCAGGGCGTTGGTCGGCGTGGTGATCAGCATCGTGGGGCGGTAGTCCCGCAGCATGGCGACTTGCGCGTCAATATGGAAAGGCTCCTCCGCGATCACGGACGCTTCGATGGATTCGGCGCCCAGCACATATCCTGAAGCGCCGCGCCACAGGCTCCCGCCCAAGCAGACTTGAATAACATCGTTGGCGGTAACGCCGCTGGCCACGAGCTGGCGCGCGACAAGCCGGCCCCAGTGCGTAAGGTCATTTCGCGTGTGACCGATGACGAGCGGCCTCCCTTTGGGTCCCAGGATCGAGTGGAGCCTGATGACCTCGCGCAACGGCAATGCAAACAGGCCGTAGGGTGAGCTATCCTCGATGTCCTCGGGCGTGGTGAAGGGGAGTCTGGCCAAGTCCTTCAATGATTCGACGCGCACGTCGGCAATCTGCTCGCGATACCGGCGCACGTTGCGGTTGAGGCGGGACAACAAGGCCTGGAGCCGTTCCAACTGGAGTTGCTCGAGCTCCGCGCGCGGCATGGTCTCGTACTGGCGATCAAAAATCCTCATTCCCACACCTCCTTGTACCCCTTCCCCAGGTAGGCGCGCTTGACTTCCGGATTATGCCCCAAATCGGCCGACCGCCCCTCCAGGATGATCTCGCCGGTCTCCATAATGTAGACGCGATCGGCGATCTGCAGCGTGGCAGCCGCGTTCTGCTCGACCAGCAGCACCGTTACCCCCATGTCCTTCATCTCGCGGATCTCGGCGAATACCTCCTTCACCATCATGGGGGCCAAGCCCATTGAAGGCTCATCCATGAGAAGCATTCTGGGGCGGCCCATCAGTGCCCGTCCGAGGGCCAGCATCTGCTGCTCGCCGCCCGACAGGGTGCCGGCCATCTGCGCGAGCCGCTCGCGCAGGCGCGGAAAGCGATCCAGTACGATCTCGAGGTCCGTCCTGCGGTCCGGATTGTGATAGCCGCCGATGATCAGGTTTTCGCGGACGGTCATGTTCGCAAAGATCTTCCTGCCTTCCGGCACAAGCACGACCGAATTGCTGATGCTGGTCCAGGCGGGCTGTCCGCGCGTTTGGCGGCCATTGATGAAGATGTCGCCCTGCCAGGGCGGCAACAGGCCCACGATCGCCTTGAGGAGCGAGGTCTTTCCTGCGCCGTTCGCGCCGAGCAGGCCGACGATCTCGCCCGCGGACACGTGGAGGCTGACGCCGCGCACGACCTCAAGGCTGCCGTAGCCGCAGCGCAGGTTCTTTACCTGAAGCAACATGTTGATAATCTTCGCCCAGATAGACCGAGATTACTTTCGGATCATTCTGAATGACCGCCGGGGCGCCCTCGGCAATCGGTGTTCCGTTGTGAAGCACGACAATATCGTCGGAGATGTCCATGACGAGCGACATGTCGTGTTCCACTAGCAACACGGTTATGCCATCCGCGCATATCCTTCGGATCAGATCGCCAAGGTCATCCGTCTCTCTTGTGTTGAGCCCGCTCGCGGGCTCATCGAGCAGCAACAGGGAAGGCTCGGTAGCCAAGGCGCGCGCCAGCTCGACCATCCGGCGCTGTCCGAAGGGCAAGGCTCCGGCGGATACGGCCGCGAGATTCGTCAACCCCACGTATTCGAGGCGGGCCATGGCAGTGTCGCGAATCGCTCGTTCTTCCCGCCTTTGCCGTGGAATGCGCAAACAGCAGCCCGTGAATCCGCAGCGCGTCTGGCTGTGACGCCCGACCATGACGTTCTCGAGCACGCTCATCTGCAGGAACAGCGTCGGGTTTTGGAAGGTACGAGCGATGCCTGCCCGCGCGATCTGGTACGGTTTGAGACCGGAGATCCGTTTTCCTTTGAAAGAGACATGTCCCGTCTCAGACTTCAGCAGACCGGAGATGACGTTGAACAGCGTTGTCTTGCCGGCGCCGTTCGGGCCTATCAGGGCCTTAATCTGCCCATCCGTCACGTTAAAAGAGACGCGGTCCACGGCGACAATGCCGCCAAAGCTTCGTCGCACGCTCTTGACGTCAAGCAGCGCCATGCTCGTTCCCCAGCGTCCCCGCGCAGCGGTCCCACGCGCGCCGCAGCCATATGCCCAATGGCTTCAGAGGCCCCTCGGGCGTCAGCGAGATGATGATGATCAGGATCGCGCCGAATACCGCGTTGTCATACGTACCGAACCATCCGCGCAACGAAAAGAAGTTTATGATGGTACTCACGATCGCGCCGCCCCACAGGTTGGCCATACCGCCCGCGGCCGCCAACGTAACATACCGCACCGATTTCAGGGCGCCGGCTTCGGAAGGCGCGATGCCGCCCGTGTAATGCGTGAACAAAACACCGGCAAGAGCGGCCAGTAACGCGCTCAGAACGAAGGTCTTGAGCTTGTATCCGGCGGTATTGATACCCATGGCGCCGGCGGCCGTCTCGCCGTCGTGAATCGCGAGCAAGGCCCGCCCTACGCGAGATTTCACCAAGTTCCGCAGCAACAGGAGCAGCACGAGTGCGACGCCGCAGGCCACATAGTAATTTTGAACGCGGAGAGCGGTCTTGCCTGAGATCGTTAATAGGCCCGCTATGCGCCATTCGGGCACGTTGGTGATCCCGTCGGCGCCCCCGGCCAGCGCGCTGCCGACAAGCATCTTGTTGACGATCAGGCCGAACCCCAAGGTCGCCATGGCAAGATAGTGCCCTTTCAGGCGCAGCGCTGGATAGCCGATCAGGCATGCCACAAGAAAGGTCACGGACATGGCTGCGAAGAACGCGATAGTGGGCGTGACGTTCATCACTTGGCCGCTGAAGAGGTCCTGCTTGACGACGAAGACGTGCGCCTGCCTCAGCGCACGCGCCCATGGGGCGTGCTGAAATCGGGAAAAGTCATGCGTGGTTAGAATGGCGGTGGTGTAACCGCCGAGGGCGAAGAAGGCGCCATGGCCCAGCGAGACCTGGCCGGCGTACCCCATAACGAGGCAGAGCCCCACCACGACGATGGCGTAATACACGGACATCGTGAGTTGGGTCAGGCAATACTCCTTGCCGATGGCGCGCAGGAACAAGTGCACGGCCACGAGCGATGCGATGACCGCCGTAAGGAATATGACCTGTCTCATCTTGGCCATCAGAATTCCCTCAAGCTCTCAGCAGTCGGCTCTCCGAACAACCCATGCGGACGCACAAACAGCACGAGCAACAGGATGGCGAACGCCACGACATCGCTGTAAGCGGCGGGCATCTTGCTTACGCTGAACGCCTCGACAATGCCGACAAACAGTCCGCCGACTACAGCGGCCATTGGGTTGCCGAACCCTCCCAGGATCGCCGCCGCGAAGCCTTTGATAGCCAATGGGGCGCCCATTTCGTAATGCGTCATGGTGATGGGCGATATAACGCAGCCGGCCAATCCGCCCAGCGCCGCGCTCAGCCCGAACGAGAGGGTCCGCATGTTCGAGATGTTGATTCCCGCAAGCGCCGCCGCTTCCGGGTTGGACGAACAGGCGCGCATCGCGCGTCCCTGAAGCGTATACCTCAGGAATCCGTGCAGAAATACCACCGAAACCACGGCCGTGCCCAGCACCCAGATGACCTGTGGCGATATAGCCGCGCCGAACAGATGCACGGATGATATCTCGTTGCCCGTGAAATACGGCAGGGAGCGCACTTTCTCATCCCAAACGTGAAGCGCCGCCTCCTGGATCACGATTGATAAGCCCATCGTGATGATGATCATGTGAAGGATCGAGTGGCGCCTCAGCTTCCTGAAGAACAAAATCTCGAGCGCGCACCCGATCAGGGCAACGAGGACCACGCTGGCCGCGACCGCCACCGGCAGAGGCAGGAACTGCCACAGGGTGTAGGCAATCATGCCGCCCAGCATCACGAACTCGCCTTGGGCAAAGTTCAGCACGCCCGTCGCGCTGTAAATCAGGTTGAACCCGATCGCAACGATGGCGTAGATGCTGCCCTTGGTCACGCCGGACAGCAGATATTGCAGCGCCAGGTTTCCCTCTTCCATATGACCTTCGATGCAGATGAAAGCCCCGGCACGTACGCCCGCCGGGGCTTGATTCCAAACGTCACACCACGACCCGCCTGCTTACTTCTTGTAGATGACGAACTTCCCGTTCTTAACCGTCAGCATCTCGAATGCATCGAGCGCCAAGCCGGTATGATCCTCGGGAGAGAAGTTGAAGATGCCGGCCGTGCCGACCAGGCCCTTGATGTTCTCGATGGCGTCGCGCACCTTGTCGCGGTCCGGCGAACCGGCTTTCTTCAGGCCTTCCACCACGACTAAGAGGGCGTCGTAGGCATGGCCGCCGAACGTGCTCACGTCTTCCTTGAACCGCGACTCGTAATCCTTCTTGTAGCTCGCCAGCAAGGCCTTTTGTGGATGGTTGTCCGGAAGTTCACCGACCACGAGAAGGCGGCCCGCCGGAAACAGCGTGCCCTCGGCTGCGGCGCCGGCCTGCTGCGCATACTTGACGTTGCCGAACCCGTGGCTCTGGAACAAGGGCACATTCAGGCCGATCTGTTTCATGTTTTTCGCCACGATTGACTGTGCGGGCACGATCGACCAGTTTACGACGGCTTGTACGCCCGCCGTACCCTTCACCTTCGTCAAAACGTCTGTAAGATCGGTGGCCTGCTTGTCGTAGACCTCATTGGCCAGGATCTCAATCCCGCTATCCTTTGCGAGGTTCACGAGCTGCTCCGTGCCGGCCTTGCCGAAACCGTCGTTGCTGCTCACGACGGCGATCTTGCTGATGCCCTTATCCTTCATCGTGTTGAAGATCCAAGTGACGGCCTGGCTGTCCTTCTGCGGGGTCTTGAACACGTATTTCGCCACGGGGTTCACGATGACTTCGGCCGCCGCGCAGGAGATCAAGGGAACCTTGTTCTCCTCACAAAGCGCTTTGATCTGCATGGTCTCGCCGCTGGTGGACGGACCGATGATCGCCAACACCTTGTCCTCTTCAATAAGTTGCTTGGCGAAAGACCCGGCTTTCGCAGGATCGGCTGCGCTGTCCTTGAGCACAATCTCGAGTTTGCGCCCCAGCACGCCGCCCTCTTTGTTGACCTTGTCAACGAACATCTCGACGGTCTTCTGCTCCGGCGCCCCAAGGAACGACGCGGGGCCGGTGACCGCGAAAATCGCCCCGATCTTAATGGGCTCGGATGCTTTGCCTTGGGCAAACAGCGGCCCACTCGCCAAACACAACCCTAATACCGCGACCACGATCAGCCTTTTCATAGGATATTCCCCTCCCTTTGGTTGAATTGCCCGACTAAACTGCCCGACGAATCGACTCGCTGCAAGCAATCCCTCATGTAGGTCCGATTTCCTAATCGGACCGTCAACATGATCCGATTAGGAAATCGGACCTACACGCGCTGCATGTTTCTTGGCATTGCTTGTTTCGGCGCAGAAATTCCCTTGTGACACAGGCCGAATCGTCTATTCCCACGCGACGATAATATATAGTGAAGACACATCCAAGTCAAAAACGTGCAAAAACGCTGCGATTCTACTTCAGTGCGTCCTTTGGATTCCGGGGGAAGCCGGTGACGCCTCGGGACGCGTCGAACTGGTAGATCCGACGGAGCGGACGCGCCTCGAAATCGAATCTTCTAAGGTTATCGTCTTCGTCCAACGCCCGGTCAGCATTGATCCGTTCGAGTGACTTCGCCGCAACGGTCCGCAACCGTTCCGCCAGGCCGGGTTCGGCGCGGCTCCGGTCGTGTAATTCCGCAGGGTCTTCGGCAACGTTGAACAACTGCTCGCGCCCGCCGTTGGCCATGTATATGTACTTCCGGTCTTTCTCGCGCACCATGATCTTGAACTGCCTCGTGCCCGGTGTGCCGTAATAGCCGATAAGGTGTCTGCGTGGCTCGACCGTACCCTCGATAATGCCAAGCACGTCGACGCCCTCTCGGGCTTCCAGCTTGCCTGCGGCGCCGGTGGCAATGCCGAAAAGGTCCGTCAGACACACCAAGGTGTCATTGCGGGCGCCCGGCGGCAGACGTTCCGGCCAGCTCACTAGAAACGGGATGTGGCACGAGGCCTCGAAGAAACTCTCCTTCTGCCAGGCATGATGATCGCCAAGGTGGTCGCCATGGTCGGTGAAGAAACATATGATTGTGTTGTCGGCATCGTCGCGGCCCTGCACGGCATCGAGTGTCCGACCCAGGCACTTGTCGATATATGAGATCTCGCCGTAATACCGGGCCTTCAGCACGCGCGCGTGCGGGTCGTTGATGTCCTCCGCCCAGATAGCGTAGTTCATCCACGGTATCTGCTCGTCCATGTGATCCGCGACAATGTCTCCGCAAACCGGGTTCGGCATGCGGCCGGGGTCATACATCCGATTGAACGGCAATGGCGGCGCGAACGGCGGATGCGGGCCGACGAACGAAACGAAGCCGAAAAAGGGCCGCCCATCCGGCGCCTTGATCTGCTCGATAGCGCGGTCGGCCGCCCATGCCTCGACGCCCAGCGACGCGGGCAACGAGCTCATCTGCGGCATGTAATACATCTCCGTGCGTTCGCCCATGAGCATTTCGACGAAGTCGTACTCGGGATGCTCACGCTGGATATACCCCGCGTAGCCGTCACGCGCACGCTGCTCGAGAGTTCCGTACATCTCCTCGCTGTGCATGTGCACCTCGAACCCCAGGTCCTCATCCCAGGGATGCGTGTGGAACTTCCCGATGCCGAACGTTCGATATCCCATTCGGGCCAATGTCCGCGCCAAGTAACCGCCGCAGCGTTTCTCCATAGCATCCGCCTGGCCCGGCACGGGCCGCTGAATCGCATTCTCATAGATCGTTGTCGTGGGAGGCTCGCAGCCCGTGCGAATGGTGTACCGCGCCGCCACGCATACCGGGCACGTCGAGTACGCGTTCGTGAACGCGACTCCGCGCGCCACCAGACGGTCGAAGTTGGGCGTATAAATGTGCGGGTTGCCGAGCGCGGCAATCGTATCGGCCCGCTGCTGATCGGTCATTACGAAGAGGATGTTCGGCTTCTTTTTCGAGGTCATGGCGAATGATCTCCGGTTGCGTCGCGGAACAGGCGTTGCGGCGGCGGCAGTCCCCGCCATAATTCCAAGAAACCGGCGCCGGCCGATGCCTGGGTTTCCCGATCCACGCATTGAGACGGTTTCCTCATCCATTTCGGAGTGAAGTCGAGCGCGTACCCGCATGTTTGCCGGCGACAATCAGCGGCGCCAGGCGCGGAAGTCAATCTCTCGCCCTTTCCACGACGGATTTCCGAGACGCTGGAAGAAAGGGTCGTTCAAGAAACGCTGGGAGATGTTCGCAGGACTCCAACCGCCGGGCCAGAAGGAGATGATATCCACATCGGCTTCTCCCGCGAGTCTGATTGCGTCCGTGATGTATGGCTCGGCGTCATTCCACGGAAAGACCACGTATTTCCATTCGATCTCGGGCAAAGACTTCCCGCGTGAGTTCCTAAGAGCGACAAGCCCTCTCATGTTTCGGTACGACTTCTCGAAGTTTCCGCCGCACTGATAGCGGGTCATGACTTCCTGATTCGGGCCGTCGATCGAGAAGTAAACGTGGTCCATCAAGAGGGCCGCCTCGCGTTTCGATTCCGCGTCCAGGAGAACGCCGTTGGTCGAGCAGATGATTCGCGCCCTGGGATTGTGCGCGCGAAGGATCTTCACCTCTTCGAGCACGCCGGCGGGAAGAAACGGCTCGCCGAGGTTGTGGAACGCGATTTCCTCGATCTTGTACTCGCGTATTATCCGCGCCACCTTCTCAATGTCCTCGAGCGACATCGAAAGCTTCCTGCGGATTCCGGAGACGCTCTTGCGGTCGCACGATGCGCAACGGAGATTGCATAGAACCGTGTTCTCGACCATGATCCCTCTCCGCGGCGTGTGGTATTGCGCGACGTGGCGCGCCGCTTCGCGTCTCGGAATGGCCTTGAGCTCCCAGCACTCGGAACAAACCAAGACGGGAATGCTTCCCCTGGCCAGCGTCTCGCGGAACCGCCTCGCTGTTTCTCCGTCGAACACCTCCTGCAACGTCTGAGTGCTGAGATCCCCAATGTGACCCGTGCCGTCGCGGTCACGGCAATTGCACGACACGGTCAGGTCGGAGTTGATGCAGATGTTGTAGTCGGATTCGCCCTGCAACGCCGCACAGTAGTAGGCTCGTCCGCCGAGCTCGTTGCGCAGGACGCGCAATTTCGGAGAGCGGCGGGCCTTATCCAACACCCGTTCCGGAAGTACGCGTTTGATGGCACGTTTGATGCTTTTCTTCGTCGGTATGCTCTCGGTTGCCGGCGCGATGCGCCGGAGGGCTATTTCTTAGCCAGATGCTTGTCGAACCAATCCGCCATGAGGACCACTTCCTCGGAAATCGTCACCCAGGGGTGGGCTCCGCCGGGTTTGACGATCAACTCGGCCTCGTTTCCGGCCCCCTTCAGTGCAGCCACCATGCTTTCCGACTGCTGAAGCGGTACAAGCGGGTCTGCATCACCATGGAAAAAGATGAACGGGGGAAGGCCGGGCTTGACGAAGTTAATCGGAGACACGTCCTTCGCTGCGGCAACGACCTCGTCGTGCGAGTGCCCTTCGATCCCGCAATTGATAAACAGACGCCCCAGCTTCTCAAAATTCACTTCTTTCCCGCCCCAGTTCAGAAAATCCGTCGGCGGGAAAAACACTGCGACGGCCTTTACGCGCGTACTTAGACGCGCCTGCGGGTCCTTCGCATTGGCATCGCCATCCTCGGCCTTAACCGCCGTCAGGCAAGCGAGATGCCCGCCCGCTGAAGCGCCCGTCATACCGAGGCGTTCGGGATCGACGCCGTATTCAGCCGCGTGCTGCTTGACGTAGCGTATTCCCTTGTTGATGTTTCGAAGCATCTCCGCGCCGGTGAACTTATCGTCGGAGCCGGGGCGTATGCCGAACACGGTGTATCCTCGGGCGCAGAAGATATGATACATATGCGCCTTCTTGTGATCTTCGATCTTCCCGCGGTCGGACGACCACGCACCGCTTACAATGTCTATGATCCCAAGGCCCTTGCCGTTCTCATTTGGCTTGTACTCTGGAAGAAGGCCCTTCCCGGTGGGCTTGAACACGTCCATAATCAGGCCGACGCCGTCCGCCTCGGCATAGACCACGTTCATCACTTGGTCATAGGGCAGTACCTCTTGGGCGCCCACCCGCCCCGAAACAGCAACGAAGAATACAAGAAGCGGCAGAATGAATCGCATCATTTTCACGGCATGCACCTTTCTTGTTGAAGGAAGATTCTCTATCCAGAACGGAGAGTATTATAGAGCAAAACCCCGGAGAGACTCGACGGTGCATATCGACTAGCCGCGGTTCCGTATCCCATACACTGCCAAGCATTCATCGAACGCGGCACTCTCAGGAATTGATGATCCTCCTGTTTCGTTTAGTCATACGTGTATATCTGATGTTTCTTGCTCCGGGATGCGGCGTCTTGACCATTCTCGAGTTGACATTGCTGGTGTGGGTAGGCTCGTTTGCGGCGGGCTTTCTAGGGGCGCTGACGGGTCTGGGCGGCGGCGTGATTATTGTGCCGATGCTGACAATCGTCTTTCACGTTGACATTCGGTACGCGGTCGGCGCATCGCTCGTGTCCGTTATCGCGACTTCCTCCGGCGCTGCGGCAGCCTATGTCAGAGAGGGGTTTTCGAACATCCATATCGGCATGTTCCTCGAAATAGCTACGACGCTCGGGGCGATTGCGGGCGCGTATCTTGCCGGAGTCACGCCGACTAACATCATTGCCATTGTTTTCGGAGTTGTTCTGGCCTTCTCAGCCTACCTGTCCTTCCAACCAGGGGACAAGAGCGTTCAACAAGATGGCGGCGACAGGATTGCCTTGCTTCTTCGTATGGACGGGGACTACCCCACGCGTACAGGAAAACAGCCCTATCACGTCTATCATGTGCCCGAAGGCTTCGGATTGATGTTTGTTGCGGGCACGCTGTCCGGCTTGCTCGGAATCGGAGCGGGCGCGGCAAAAGTCCTAGCCATGGACCAGATAATGCGGATCCCGTTCAAGGTGTCCACCACGACGAGCAATTTCATGATCGGCGTTACGGCCGCCGCAAGCGCCGGCATCTACCTGAGCCGGGGCTACATTGATCCGGGGTTGGCCATGCCGGTGATGTTGGGCGTGTTGCTGGGTTCGATGATTGGCGCAAGGGTATTGGTCCAAGCGCGAACGCGCCGCTTGAGACTGGTTTTCAGCGCCATCGTTCTGTTCCTGGCGGTCGAGATGATTTTCGAGGGTGCAACAGGGAGAATCTGATGAAGCCACCGGGAAGATGGGATGATCAGCGTATCGAGATCGCCATCGGGGGCATGCTCAGAACGGGTGTGCTCTCGGCTACATTCGTTGTCCTGATCGGCGCAATCTTCTATCTCCTGAAATACGGCCATGCCATGCCCCACTACGCTATCTTCAAGGGGGAGCCGGCCGACTTGCGCGACCTGCCCGGGATCTTTGCCGCGGCCCTGAACCTGCGCGGCCGCGGGATCATTCAACTCGGGATCTTGATGCTCGTCGCCACGCCAATAGCTCGAGTCGCCTTCTCCGTGATCGCCTTTGCGCTTGAGCGGGACTATCTCTACGTGCTGATCACACTCATAGTGCTATCGATACTCGCATTCAGTCTATTCGGCGGGAGCATGCCGGTCATCAGGTAGTTCCCGCGATCCGGGAACGACCTCTTGGCAGTGAAGACGAGCGCTAAGGCGGAGGCGTTGTACCGATGGCAAGCCGCTTCTTGATCGTGTAGAACCGCTTCGCGCCCAAGATGAAGAACGAAAAGGCGCAGACGACGAGGCCGGCTCCCACGATATTTATCAACCGAGAATCGAAGAACTTGACGAACCACCCACCAACAATGAAAAACGCCAGGGACGTGCGGATATAGGCCAGAAAAGTCCGCTCATTCGCCAAGATGGTCCGGTCCATCGCCAATTGGTCGCGCAGGATGATCTCCTGCTGGGAGAATCTCTCGTAAGGGTTCGTTTGGCCTGCCATTTCATGTACCCTTCGCCTGTAAAGAAGTTTGAACTACGTGTCCGACGCGAGTTGTCTTCTCGATCTGGTTCAGGTGTTCTTGTCGATGCAGGGAGCGCATTAACACCCGTTCCTGTCCGCTTGCCACGATAGCGGCGCGCAGGTCATCTGAGACGCGATCCGCCTCCTCGTCAATGGCCATGGCGGACGCCACCGCCAAACGGCCCGCTACTTCGAGTGGTACGGCGGCGGAGATCCCGAGAACCGCTTCGTTGATGATCTCCACGTCAACGGATGACGAGTCGATGCCCGCCCGCCGCCATCTCTTTAGCAGCGCAAGTTGACGCAGGTCCCAGAAGGCCAGGTGCACCAGTGTTTGCGCCACCGTCCATCCGTTGGCAAGGCGGCGGTCGAGGCCTCGATCATCGAGAGATGATACTAAGGACTCGATTTGCTGTCTCGCCCGAGCGTTCTCGATGGAATAGTGGCGATCCATGGATGCGTTCCATTCTCTTTCGTCATCCGAGATGGTCGAGATCCTCTAAATCCCTCAGACGGCCGCTCGCGCGCTTGTTCGTCTTGAGGTCGTCGAAGGCGATCAAGTTCACTTCGAGGCCGCCGAAATCCACACGCTGACGCCGCGCGTAGCAGGCGCTGAATTCCACCCCCGATATGCCCGTATGCATCTCGATACGCACGGGCGGGACGCCCATTCGGATGACCTTGTTTATTTCGAGGAACACCTCCGCGCTGAGACCAGGCACATCCATTCCGAATTGCCGTACCGCCTTGACGATTCTTGCTGCATTTTCCTGCGAAACTTTGACCCAAACATCCAAGTCCGCCGTTGCTCGCGGATAGCCGTGACACCCCACGGCATAACCTCCGATAAGGAGATACTCGACCTCCTCATCTTCGAACAATTTCAAGAACTCTCTGAAATCTTGGGGGAGTTTGGCCATAGCCATAGATGATTTGCCTGTTAATCTCGATTGCCTCCAGTCGCTCTTCAAGTGAACGGCTCCGCCAGTAAGCGTCGTCGTCGGCATCGTGGAGGTTCACCACGGAAAAAGCGTTTCGATTCACGCGTGGTTCCTGGTTGTCAATCTCCATAGCAACAGTATATCAGAGCCAGGATCTCATTCCGAGGTCCGCCGATCTGACACTCCATCAGCCATGTTGTCCTTCCATTTTTCTGCGGCTCTATTCCCGTTTGACGATCGAGTAGCAATAGCAGTCGCGGGGCTTGTCGCTCATCTGTGGATGGATGATCCAGCGCCTCAGGATGCCTTCCCGCTGCATTCCGGCTTTCTCCATAACGCGTGCACTCGCGGGATTCTCGATGTCACAGACGGACCCTACTCGGAAGATCCCGGGCTGCGCCAGCAGCCAATTCACGAGCGCGCGGAATGCTTCCGTCGTATACCCTTTGTTCCAGCATGGGCGCGCCAGGACGTAGCCGGCTTCGGCTTTGAATTGCATCATCCGACACCCAATGGCGCCGATGAGCGAGTGGTTTTTCAGAAAAATGACCCACATGAACTCCGTCCCCTCGTCCCATGCTTCGACCATGGTCTTCAGGTATGTCTTTGTTTGGCGGATGTTGGTGTGCGGGCGCCACGTCATGAAACGTGTGACTTCCTCATCCTGTGCGTAGGCTTCGAAAATGGGGCGTGCGTCCGACATGCCGCATCGGCGGAGGATGAGTCTTTCCGTCTCGATTTGCTCAGGGGGTCGTATCATACCTTTCACTCCGATCAGTTCAGGAAGCTGAAGGTCCAGCGGATCTCCAGGTTCTTGTTCGCATAGATGTCCGGCACTTGGAACGGAAACGGGGGAAAAGGCGCCGCCTGCTCGATGGCTTCCTTGCAGATGTTTGCAAAGAGCGAGATCGATCCTTCTTCATGGATCGCGGCCTCCACCAGTTTGCCTTCACGGTTGATCGCGCAGTCCACTACAGCCTTCGTCGGCGAGGTCCCCTTATATCGGAAGGCCATCGCAGCAAACCACCTGCGTTCGACGCGGGTCCTTACCTCTTTCAGATACGGCGCAATGTCGCTCTTGAGTGCCTCGAAACTGGTGAACCCATCGTTCAGCACACCGCCGCCGATCCGGCCCCGAGACTCGCCCGGGGACGTTCCTGGCCCGCTCGGATCTTTGCTCTGCCCGTTTTCCGGGATCATGTTAGCGCCTTGAGCTGGTTCGTTGTCGTCCGCGGCTTGCGCACCCGGCGCGAGCGTCTCTCGTGCGTCGGCCATCGTGAGCTCTGTGCGATTATCCGCAGAGAAGCGTTCGCGTCGCTGTTCCTCGTGTCTCTTGGGCGCGGCCGGCGACGGTTCAGGCGCGTTCATTGCAACCCGAGGGGCGGGCGCCTGAACGGGCTCGGCTGGCGGCGGACCCGCAACCTGGTCAAACTCGGAAGGCCTCTCAAAATATGGCGCCAGACGCTTTCCGATAACGTCGGAGAGGTCCTGCGCCTTTGAGTTCTCCTCCGCAATCAAGTCCGTCGGACCCACGGGCTCCTTCGTTGGCGCAACCGCATCCACCATTGACCTCGGTTCGGGGCTGGGCGGCGGGCTGACAGCCACCCTGATCGGCTCAAGAGACAACGACAGCACCGGCGCCGAACTCTGCGCCATGTGAAAAGCGATTGGCGCAAACAAAAGCCCGTGCAGGAGAAGCGAGACTACGAAAGAAGTCGTCAGCCGTCTCCGATCCCGTTTCATGACAACACCCAAACAAGGCCAGGGCAACGCAGAGCGCCTCAGTAGAGATCCATTCAAGATCGTGGCGCAGACGGTCAGTCTGCGAAGTGCGCAGTCACGATTCGCGGACTAACGGCCGGCGCCAGGCTCTCGTGAGAACGTCTTCACAAGTTCTGAGGGTCGCGGCCGGCCGTAGCGCCGGCACTCGCAGCGCGTTCAGACATTTTCAGGAACGACCCACGGTTCACGGTACTGCCGTTTTACAAGGGCATTGGCGTCGCTGTCGTTAACGAACCCTTCGGTCTGCGCGTCGATATGGAGGCGGCGTCCCACGCGATATGCGATGTTGCCGTAGTGGCACAGCAAAGTCGAGAGGTGCAGTTCCTCGATGTCCGCATTGGGGAGGTCCCGGGTCCGAATGCACTCGATGAAGTTGTCGGAATGCTTAACGTTGGACGGGCTGAACTGTCCGGGTTCGGTCTTGACGGGACTTCCGTCGGCGTTGAACACCTGCCATCCGTCGCCGTGCCGGCCAAGGAACATGAACTGTTTCGTTCCGTAGATCTCGACGCGGGTACCGTTGAAGGGCCAATTGGGAATGCCATCGACGTCGCGCAACTCGAGGGGCGTCTTCTTTAGATAAGGCGCCCAAAGTGCCTGCTCGAAAACCATGAGCAATCCGTCGAACTCCCAGTTCACGGTATGCGTGTCGGGCGTTTCCTGGTCGTCGTTGAAGTAGTACACGCCGCCCGCGGACACGACGGACTTCGGGTATTTTTGTCCGATGACCCAGCGGGCTACGTCGATCTGGTGTACGCCGTCGTTGATGATGTCCCCTCCGGAATAGGCCCAGAACCAATGCCAGGCATAGTGGAAATGGTTCTCGTTAAATGGCCGCATGGGGGCGGGCCCGAGCCACATGTCATAGTCGACGCGATCGGGCGGCTTGGGCTGGTCTGGTTTTTTGCCGATGGTCCCCCGCTCTTTGCTGTTGAGGACGCGCACCATGTGGATGTCGCCGAACTCTTTGCTGTGGGCATATTCGCGCGCGGTGACGACATTATCGTTGCTGCGGTTCTGCGCGCCGACCTGTACGATGCGTTTGTACTTGCGGGCCGCTTCAACCATCTTGCGGCCCTCCCAGATGCTGTGCGAGGCAGGCTTCTCGACGTACACGTCTTTTCCGGCCTGGCACGCCATGATGGTCCCGAGGGCATGCCAATGGTCAGGGGTCGCCATCACGACGGCATCGACTTCTTTGTCATCGAGGATGCGCCGAAAGTCTTGCGTGCACTGAGGGCGTTTCCCGATGCCCTTTTCGACGCTTTTGGCGCATGTGTCATGCCGGCGCGCGTCCGGATCGGCTATATATCGGATCTCGACATCCTTGCGTTGCGCGAATTCATCGGCAAGGAAAGTGCCTCGTCCGCCGGCTCCCATGAAACCCAGAACGATACGCTCGTTCGCTCCGAGGACATTCAACGAATACCCTGTGACGCCGGCCGCCGCCGCCGTCGCTACACTCCGCGAAAGAAACTCACGTCGATTCAACGTACCCATCACGAACCCTCCTCTCGAGATTCACGTGCTCGTTCCGCTCTCTTGTGAGAATAGCAGAAGCAGACTCGATACGGCGACAGGAAGCCGTGTCACGGTCCAGGATCACCCGTGCCGTGTCCGTCGAACTTTACTTTCAGAACGTAAGCGTGCTGGCAGGGCGGCGACGAGGGCGGCTTCACCACAAGCGCGTCTCCTTTTTGCGACCACTTGAGCTTCTCTGGGGAGCCCAACATGGAAACGTCCAAGATCTTAGCCGCGTGGGGTTGCTTAGTCCCGAGAGACGTTATCCGGAAGTTCTTCTCTGGCCATGCCATCGCAATGGCGTATAAGGTGTCGCCTTTTGTCGTAAACCTGATATCCTCGGCGGTGGACTCCTTTTCCTTGTGATCCGAGAAGGAGCCGGACTTCGATTCCGTAGGCCCCTCGCCGGGTTTGAACCACGGGCGCGTTCCGTAGATCGCCTCGCCGTTGACGCGCAGCCAATCGCCCATGCCAAGCAAAATGTCCTGCACCTGCTGAGGTATCGTCCCATCGGATCTCGGGCCGACGTTGAGCAGGAGGCAGCCGTTCTTGCTGACGATATCAATTAACTCGTGCAACAAGGACGTAACGGAACGGAACCGGTCGTTTTCGATGTATCCCCAGGAGAGAATGCTCACGGACGTGTCGGTCTGCCAGAACAGGTCGCGCGTCTTGTCGAGCTTACCTCGCTCGATATCGAGCACGGCGGCCTCGGGCGGAAAAGATTTGTTCTTGTAGTTGATCGCGGCGCCTAAGCCCCGCTCAGCGGCGCGGTTGTAATAGTAAGCGGCGAACTCTTGGAGATAAGGCTGAAACACGGGCTGCTCGATCCACCAATCGAACCAAAACACCTGTGGATGGTACTTATCCACGAGTTCGCGGCATCGCGCCAGCCAGTTATCCAGGAATGCCTCGTCCGGTTGCGTCTTATCGGGCTGAGCTGGACCATACAGGGCGTCCCATTGGCCGGTCTTCACATCCGACTCGAACTGTTTGCCTCCGTTGAAGAACCACCAGTGTTCGGCGCGGTGCGAGGAGAGGCCGAAAACCATGCCTTCCTTGCGCACGGCCGCCGCGAGTTCGCCGATGATGTCCCGCTTGGGTCCCATCTTCACCGCGTTCCATTCGCAGAGTCCGCAATCATACATGGCGAAGCCGTCATGGTGTTCAGCCACCGGCACCACGTACCGCGCACCGGCACGTTTGAACAGCCGCGCCCAGTCCTCAGGGTCCCATTTTTCCGCTTTGAACCGGGGGACGAAATCTTTATAACCGAATTGAGATTGGTCGCCGTAGGTCGTGACGTGGTGTTTGAATTCGCGCTGGTCCTTGAGGTACATGTTCCGCGGATACCACTCGCTTCCGAACGCCGGCACCGAGTAGACGCCCCAATGAATGAAGATGCCGAACTTGGCGTCTTTGTACCATTCGGGGACCGTGAACTTTTTCAGTGAGTCCCACGTCGGCTCGAACTTCGTTTGAGCGGGCTGTTCAGGAGGGGCGGCAAACGCTGTCGCGGAAAAGACAACGAGGCCCAAGCAGGCGATCAAGATGACAGAGTAGACGCCCAACATTTCGGTCTCCTTGGAGTCTTTCACAGTGGTTCTAAGCTCTCGTGTTGAAATATCTGCGTGCAACTCTTAGCATCATGCATGCGAGGTCATGTTTGCAACATGCCGGTCGGAAGGATTCTGAATGTCCGTTGCGGAGCAAGCGTTCGTGCTGGTCGTGGTCACGTTTTTCGGCACGGCCTGGGTTGCCGGAGCCGCCGAAGTGCGGGTCACACTTCGCCAGCAGGTAAAGGAAGACAGCGAACACGGGCCGGCTAACTGGACCACGGTGACGCGCGTCGCTACGATGCCCGCCGAAGAGACGTCCGTCATCATATGCGACATGTGGGACAAGCACTGGTCGCGGGGCGCCACCGAGCGGGTCGCCGAGTTGGCGCCGCGGATGAATGAAGTGGTCAAGGCTGCACGGTCGCGCGGCATCACGATCATCCATGCACCGTCGGAGACGATGAATTTTTACCAGGACACGCCTGCGAGAAAACGCATAATGAATGCGCCGCACGTCGATATGCCGAAACTCTCGCCGCGCATTGACCCGCCGCTGCCCATTGACGATTCTGACGGCGGATCGGATACCGGCGAGAAACCTTGGCACAAGGCGTGGAGCCGCCAGCACCCCGCCATCGAGATCGATCAGGCAAAGGACGGCATCTCCGACAGCGGGCAGGAGATCTGGAATTTCATGCAGATGAAAGGCATTCGGAACGTCATCATTATGGGTGTGCACACGAACATGTGCATACTGGGTCGGCCCTTCGGGATCCGCGCAATGGTCCGCCGCGGCGTCAACGTCATCCTCGCGCGCGACTTGACCGACGCGATGTACAATTCGGCCATGCCGCCGCACGTCAGTCACGAGGAAGGCACGCGCCTTGTTGTTGATTACATCGAGAAGAACTACTGCCCGACGATGTTGGGTGAGGAATTGCTCCAGGACTCACCGATAGGGCCGTTACGATCCTCATAGAACATCCGATGCCCTCGTAAGGACTATCTTTTCACCCCTGATGAGATTCAAGAATAACACGATTTGCCCGGATTCCTTCAGGGACTATGTAAAACGTTCTCCACAGGTTATGCACAGGCCGACAACGCTCCTTATCACGGCCATTGCTTCGCCTGGTAATCTTGTGTAAGTTTTTTGATTTCAAGTTATTATGAATGAGCATCCACCGAGGCCAGGCGTATTGGAATACATCTTGCTTGGTTGAAAAGAGCCGATCTTTCAACACCCCCTCAGAAAGCCGTAACGAATTGCGCTCAAAGGCTTTTCCGGGGTTAGAGCCCTCCTTGAGGGGCCCCGGCTCGCAATAACACCCTGATAGAGATCCATCGCGTCTTTCCCGGCCGCATATCCTGTATTGAGGAACAAAGTACAAACACGTGTGAGTAAAGGGGGCTTGTAGCCTCGGAGGGAATCCCCCTCCCTCCAAGAGCAGATAACGACGATCTACCGCGCGCCTATCGCTTCTGTGACTTCACAATCCCTCGGATGTAATCCTTGTAGTCCTCAAGCGGGATCTTAACCCCCCCGAGGGACATGCCGGTCTTATCGGCGGAGACGGCGCCTTTGGGCGGAGGGCCCGCCTCTGGGACATGCCCCGCCTGTGGGTAGGTTCGCTTGGCAGCGGTGGCGGCGAGGGCGGCGTTCGCCGGCTCGCTGGATCCGACAAGGTACTTCGCGGAAGTGGCAAGGCCCGGTTTCGGAGAAACCGTGCTACCGTTACCGGCCGCTTTTGCCGTGTCGGTGTAGACCTCGAACTTGCCGCGGGGCCCTGCTACAACAACATACCCGCCGTCACCCTTCTCGTTCAGGTAAAGCAAGACCTCCTCCCCGACGGTGAAACCGGGGGTTTCGCTGGCAACGGTAAGGACGTTCCCGACGCGGCCGCCCACAATGGTGATGTAGATCGTGCTGCTCTTGTTGAGCCCGCCTTTGAGGGCGTCGTCGAGAACAACGCAGATGTCGGTCACGATTCCGCGATTGGCATCGCGTTGAATCCAGCGGCTTTCGACGCTCTGAACCTTCCCCGTGACGATCTCGTCCGACATGCGAACCATGTCCTCATCCGACAGGTTCAAGATCGTGGCGAACGCGGCAGGCCCCGCCTGTAACACGAATGCGGCAAGCGCCAGTGCGAGGATGAGCGCGAAGAGCCGGAAAAGGAGGCCCCGCCTCTGGGACAAGCCCCGCCCTTGGATTTTGGATTGGGGATTGTGGATTGTCGATTGAAACTGTCTTCCCTGAACCCTAAACCCCAAACCCCAGACCCTGAACCCTGAACCCTGAACCCTAAACCCTAAACCCCAAACCCCAAACCCGATCACAAGTACGAGCACGAGCACGGCGAGGGCCCCTAACCCCGAAACCCGTCCCATCGTCCAATCGGCGCCCGGCGCCAGGAAACGAAGCATGGCGAGAAGGCGCCCATGGTGAATCAGGAAAGAGGCCACTGCGGGCGCCACTTGATAGTGCAAGTCCACCAGAGCTGTGCCTACCGATGTCTGGAGAAGAACATCATCGCGCAGGCTGCGCAACGCCGCCGTGGTAGTGGTTCCCGTGCCGCCCGAGCTCGTGAAGATGACGTTCCACGGACAAACTGTGTCTGGGTCGCCAAACATCGGCGTTATAAAGGGCCGGATAGTAGGCAGCGTCTTGGCGGAATCCACGCTTATCGGCGCATTTCGGGTCCTCTCAAAATACATGGCCGTTCCGAGGTCGTGTTTGACGATGTCAAAGATATTCCCGTTCTCGTGGAAGACCTCCGACGGGAAGATGGGCGACAACGGCGTGAGGCCGTTCCAGTCCGTCAAACCCATGAAATCTTCCGGTGCGAAGCCGATGGGCGCCTGTCGCGCGAAATCCAGCCCGTTGATCGGATTGAACGTGAACGTATAAGTCGCCGGAAACGGCTCGATACCGCCCATGCTCTCGAGCACCTTGAATAGGCCGTACAGGTGGAAGCGGCCCGCTTGGCCAGGTTGGTTGTCATAGTAGCCCGAGATCGTGCTGAAAAGGGGCGTCCGCGGTGTGTTCGGATTATTATCCGCGTCGCACCACGCGACGACGTGACCTCCCGGAATGGGAATCGATGAGATGTCTACACGGCTGTGCGTCCGCGCCTCCTGGGCAATCGTGAAGAAACCGTCCTGGCTCCCTCGCGGATACAGGAACGATACGCCCGCAATGTCGTCGGGCGCCAGATCTTCCCCCCCGGCCACCATGTCCGGAGTACCGTCGTCCGTGAAGAACTGGAGCGGGAACATGGTGGGGGTCGCCCCAACGAACCGAAGGACGTTTGTGGCGTCGCGCAGCGCGACGGCCGGACTCTCGACAAGCATGACCGTCCCGGCGAGCGTGGCAGGCTCGATGTTGTTCAGCGGTGTGTGCGCCATCCCAATGAGATGACCAATCTCGTGAACGAGAGTCGACTTGAGTGATGCCAGCGGCTTCTGACCCGGCCCGGCAGGTCGGTTCGAGGCGCCGTCGATGATAATATCCGCCTCGATGATCTGGCCTCCGCTCAGATACGCTTGAACCGGATAAGTACCTGAATCCGGGTAAAACCCGTCATCCACCAAGACCGTGAAGAACGTCTCGCCCAGGACCCCCGCCCCGAGCGTAACTTGGGTCGGGTCCGTGGGCACCTGGATCTGGACGGTGTTGATGAAATCCTGGACATCGCCCCCGGGAAGTGGGTCGGACGTCGGACCAAGGAGTTGGAAACCAATGTACGAGGTCGGCACATCCTGCCACGTACCGAACGCTTCGTGGACGACCTCCAGTTCTGTGTCGGTGAAACCGTTCGAGCCACTCTCGACCAGGACCTTGAGGCCCTCATTCGGGCCGCTGATGTCGCCGTCGTTGTTCTGATCGTTAAGCATCTGCCAGGACCACTCGAGCAGCTCAAACTGCCCAAAACTGTTGAAGGCCCGGTACGGAATGAACGCGGACGCGTCCCAACTCGCGACAAAGGCGCCCATGAACAACCCCAGCAGGAGATTGCGGAGTGCGGAATGTGGAATGCGGAATGCGGAATGTTGAGTGGGGCGGCTTCGCAGAAACGCCCTTTTTCTACCGGCGATTCTGGATTTTGGATTTTGGATTTTGGATTGCATCTCTCCTCCGTGAACCCTGAACCCTAAACCCCAACCCCCAAACCCTATCGCAAGCGCGAGCGCGACAAGAGGATGATTCAGGGCCGCGGCTACCGGTGTAAGGACGCACCGGACCAGCGCCGCAACCCACGCATGCCGCGCGACCACGTCAGCCACCGGCGGGCTCACCCTATAGTAAAGGTCTACCAGAGCCGTTCCCAGCGAAGTCTTTAATAATACGTCATCCCGGAACGACCGGAATGTATCGAGCCGTGCCTCGAAGGGAGACCCGTATGCGGCCGTCGCGATGAAGCACGGGGGCTTGACCGGATTCTCGTAAGTGAACCCGCCGATGAGCACGTCTTCGGTCGATTTGGCCGAACTGGGTTCGAGGTTTCGAACGGTTACGTCCAGCGGGCCTGTGCTCGGGAAGTCGCCCGCCGGAAATGCTACCTTAACCCAGGTCCCATCCGCAGCCACCTCGTTCACGGGCATGATCGTACGCCCGAACACCACCTCAAGGTCCTCTGCGGCGTTGAAGTGGGCGCCGTACACCGTTACCGGAAACACGTCGCGGGCGCCATGGTTCGGCGTCACCCTCGAGATGGCCGGAGCCGTGGCTGTAACCGCGGAGCTGAGCGTGAACAAGTCGTCGCGGGTTTCCTCGTCCTCGGTTTGGGCATTGCGCACCACCAACACAACCGGGTCATGCGGAGCGATACCCGTTTGGTTCCGTATGGTCACGTCAATGGTCGTATCCGTTGCGGAAGTTACGTCGAGGGCATAGCCGGACAATGCCACTAGAGGCGTTTCTCCAAACCCATTGCCGTGGATCACGAACGTGAATCCATTGGGCGACAGAATGCCGGCCGGAAGCTGCGATTGAGAGACGGAGTCAATCACCAGCGAGTATGGGCCTACAATGCGCTTCTGCGTGAGAACGAGACCCGTCCTCTTGTTCTTCGACGACGTTGAACGGACCCACTTGTACCCGCAGCTTTCACGTTCCTGCCACGCCTGATTCCCATCCATGTAATACCTCAAAGGCGCTTCCTTGAAGAACGTGATGAACCCCAGCGCCCGCGAGCCCCACGCGAACTCACTGAAGATGTCGAACTCGTCGGACGGCTGCGTCGGCGGCGCGGGGAAGGTGAACGTGTCCGGGTCGGGTTCGGTCGGGGTGTTGGGACCCCACGACACGATCGCCGCCCGGAACCCAACGTTCTCAGGCACTTTCCGCGAAGCCCGGACCACAACAAAGAAGTCCGGCCCTTCGAACGGATCGCCGGTCCGAATACCGAACGTGTTCGGCACCCACTGGCGCAAACGCGGCTGCCGTTGCAGCGGTTCCGGCCAGGAGTCGGTGCCCGGCGAAGAGAACACGAACTTCACCTGCGTCTCGGGCTCGCCCGATTCACCGATAAGCAGCGGCGGACCATCAAGCTGAACCGGGATATCAATGCCCGGATCGAAGATGCCGTTCCGGTTCCGCGGATCGTTGTCATTGTCGCGGTAAAAGGCCACGCCGCTGACGGACTGGTCCACATCCAGCGGCAGAAACGCTTCACGCGGGCTGAAATCGCGCGGATCAACCGCATCGGACACCCCGCCCTGTTGCACTATCGCCGCTTCATTGTAGAACTCGACGATGATCTGCTCGAGGAACGAGGGATCCTGGACAATCCGCCATGGGCCTTCTGGCGGCTGCCCGCTCAAGAGCGTCAACTGGTTGTTGGTGTTACCGAGGATCTGATACGGCTCATAACGACTGTCGATGAGCCAACAATCCTTGAACGCATTCGCCGGCCATGCGGCCCCCGGCGCCGTGAACGTGCCAGCGGCGCCTACGCCGTTCGTTCCTGAGGCCAGGACGGCATTCGGACGGTTCGTCGACGCATCGATCCCCAGCACCGGCACGGCCGGACCGCCTGCCGTTATCTTCTGCGCCCGAATCGTCATGTCCACGAGTTTGACCGGCACGTTGGCCTCGAGCATGTCATGTCCGAAGAAGTCCTGCGCGCCCTCGTCGGGATTGCGTTTCGTGAAGGCCCCGGGGCTAACGTGCGATTTCGGGAGGAGTTGGATGCCGGCGTCTCTTTCCGCGCCGACACGTGCGGGCAATGTGGCCGGAATGAGGGCGCGGAACTGCCCCAAAGCCGGTATCTGATCCGATGTCCGTACCACCAGGAAGAGGTCATCACCCTGGTTCACATCGTTCGTCAACACCTTTGCCGCTGACGCCGCCTTCGCGGGGGCCTCGGCGCCCGCGCCCTTGGGCAGCATGCCGGCATTGATCGTAACGGGCTTCTTTATAGACTTGCGGCCGGCTGTAGGACCCGAGACAACGTTGAATTGGCCTTCAACGCCCGCGGGAGCCGGGCCGCTCTTCGCTCCGACTTCAGCCTCCTCGACACCTTTCGTCGGAGAGAACTGAAGAATCAGCATACCGCCGGGGCCGTCGGCCACGTACGCCAACCCGTTCGCAACCTCGACGTCATTGGCCTCGCCCGCAGTGTCAAAGTTGCCGCGCTGCACTGGATTGGTCAGATTGCTCATGTCATACACCAGCAAACCATCTCCGCCGTCCGCTACATATGCTGTGTCGCCGGAAAGCGCAAGGCTGTACGCATACCCATTCGTATCCACCTGCCGGCCCTGCACGCCCGCAAGGAACCCGCCACCTCCCAGCGAAACAAAGGCGCGGCCGGCTTGAACCACCACACCCCTCGCTTCACCCGGAAGCTGATTCCGGAACGATTGCTGAAGTCTCGGCTGGTCGGGATTACTCACGTCGACCAAGTCAATGCTGCCCGGCGACACATTGAAGTCCGACCACGCAAGATATGCGACGTTGCCTACCACGGTGACATCGGTCGCCCACCCCGTGACGGCGGTGGCATATGAACCCCGTGTACGCAATGAGGCCGGCTGGGTGGCGTCCACGATTTGCAGGCCGGCATTGCCCGCGGCCACGTAAACGATGGCGCCCGATGCATCAACGGCTTCTGCAAAGCCTTGCAGCTCCAACGTACCGAGCACTATCGCCGACCGCGGACTGCTTATGTCGATCGTCTGGATTCCAGCCGGGCCAACCGAAACATACGCAACGCTCCCCGCCACCTTCACGTCCGTGGCGCGATCGTCTAGGGCTACCTCTTTCACCTTCACCGGGTTGCTCGTGTTGGTGATGTCGACCACGTCCAGACGCGTCCCCTCGCCGACGTAGGCGAAGCCTCCACTCACGGCAACCGCAACAGCGTCGCTTGTGGTCGAGAGTTGACCCACGCGACTCACGCGCAAAGGCGCCGAGAACAGATCGCAACTTCCGCCGCCGGCGCCGTTCCAACGCAGGATGAGCATGCCGCCGGAGGCGCCGTCCGCAACGTATTCAAGACCGTTCGCGAGCGCCACATCGTTGGCCTCCTTCGGTGTGTTGTAGCAGCACATCGGCCGTGGCGCTTGCGGCGAGCTGACATCGATGATCTGGAGACCGCTGCCGCCATCGCCCACGTATGCAGCGTTTCCATCCACCACGATGCTGTAGGCGTACGCAGGCGTGTCGACCGAACCCAACGGGGTTGGGGTTGCCGGCGCACTGACATCGACAAGATGAAGACCGTCGCCGCCGCATGCGAGATACGCCACTGTGCCCTTCACGAACACCCCGCGCGGTTCCCCAGCGATCAGGTCATACGACCCAACCAATCTCGGCGAACTCGGGGCGCTTACGTTCAAAATGGTTATTCCGCCGTTGGCCGCGTCAAAGTCAGACCAGGAGACGTACGCCAAGCCCCCGATCACGGTAATGTCCGTGGTCCACCAAGGATTCGGCGCACTGTAAAAACCGATCTCGTTCAACGGCAAGGTCGGCTGACTGACGTTGATGACCCGTACCCCGGTACTCCCGTCGGCAACAAAAGCCACCGTGCCCGAGACCGCGACGGCCTCCGCAAAGCCGGGGGTATCAATCAGCCCCGCAAGTTTGTGCGGTGTCAGCGGGTTACTCACGTCAATAATCTGCAGGCCCGCATCGCCAATTGTCACGTATGCAAAGCCCTGTGACAGGGCAATGTCCGTTATCAGTCCGGTCAACGGAACGGTCGAGGCAACCACAGGACTGGTTGCCGTCTGGATGTTGATTACCTCAAATGTTGTCCCGTTCCCAAGAAAGGCAAACTTCCCGTCGGAGGAAATGGCTACGGCAAAGGCATCCGCGTCTTTTATTCGGTCACTCACGAGGTCCACATCGCACAGGGCTTCCCCTTCACCCTCGCCTTCACCTTCACCCTCGCCTTCGCCCTCGCCCTCGCCCTCGCCCTCGCCTTCACCTTCGCCCTCGCCTCCGATACTGAAGAGCAGGAAAGTGTCACAAATTGGCCCGTAACACCAGTCGTCAAGCTCTACCGTATAGCCCGGATAGTCCGCCCGCGGGAGGGTCCACGGCTCCTTCAGATTCAGGGTAACCACCCACGCGTAATCCTGGGTGTCCACCGTGCCGTCGCCGTTTAGATCATCGGCGATGCCATCTCCATCCAAGTCAATCGGTTCGGGCTGGTTTCGCCAGGTAAGGTTGTTGAGAGCGACTACCTCGTCGTACCGGATCGCCCCCGGCCCAAGGACTTCTTGGAACGGCTGGCCCATGAAGATTCCGTTGCTGTCGGTATCCTCGTAAAGAAGAATCCCGGAATCCGGATTGATGCCGTCGGAATCCAGCGGCACGAGGTTGCTGGGATCGAAGTCAGGACCCCAGAACGCCACCGTTATCTGGTCAAGATACATGCGGCCCGCACTGTTGGCCACAGGGTCATTCATGCCGGCCAAGTTGAAACCGAGCATAGCCGTGGCCGGACTCGCCGCGTCCACGTGCTGCCTCAGGATTCGAGCTTGCCGGTTCTGCGGTGTCCAGTCCCGCGTCTTCGGATAGTGACCCGGCACCAGCGTCTTAGGCCACGTCGAATACTCAGGCAACAAGGGTTGAGGAGGAGGCATCGGGAAGAACGGGGAGCGCGGCCCTCCGTGTTCGATACTGTCAAAGAGCGGATTCCGGAACGGCACCGTCTCATAGGGGAACTGACCCCGAAAGATAATGTCATCCAAGGCCACAGACACGGGGTAGACACCGTCCAGAGGGGGTATCTTCGAGGTGACGTTCCAGCCCGCGGCACCGACGCTATGCCCATCCTGGAATTGGGCCTCGCGCAAGCCAAGCGGATCAAGCCAGCGATCAAAATTGGAGGTCAGACCACCCAGGCCGACGCAAACCGCCCCCCAGCCGTAGTAGAAATCCGGAAGCGACGTCAACGCGTCCGGGTTACCGTTGCACAGCCGACTGAAGGTGTTATCGGACTCATACGTCAACACCAAATCATCGACTTCCACCGTAGCGCGCAAGGGCTTCGCGTTCGTGCTGTTCAGCGTACGCTCGGGCCACCAGGGTTCGTACGGACCCCAACGCGAAGAGTCGGGCCAGCGATGGTCGAAGTCGCCAATGGGCTGGCCTAGGTCATCCTGCCAACGTTCGGGCAAAGACATCTCTCTTTTCTGCAGGAATGGCGAAGCCTGGTCAAATTCGATGAATGGCGGAATCTGGCTATTCACGTAGATACCGCCGTCGAATCCTCCGATGGTCGTATTGTAGCGCCTTGGCTCGATGAACACGCGGAAATCGGCGCCCGGTGTCAGACCGGTCCCATCCCCCGGCCATAGGCTCGCATCCGTGTAGCCGCTATCCGGACGGACCACGACAAAGAAATCACTTGAGACACTCGCGAGCGCGTTCGGAGAAGGACAAGCAGTGTTGAACTTGTCGGGAGTGGTCTCGACCGGCTCGAACAACCGGAGCTTCACGCGCCACCATGGATCGCCGCCGCCGGGCGGGAACGGAATATACTCCCATTCCCAAGCGCCGAGAGGCCCCCCCCAGTTGGTAGTATTGCGATCCGGCTCACCCCCCGGCTGGGCAGGGAGGTCAGTGAACTGCACAATGCCTGTTCCATCGACGGTCGGCGGCTGAAACATACCATCGTTGTTCGTGTCCGCCCATATCCAGACCCCGTTAAAAGCAAAGTCGAGGTCGGCATCGGTAATCGAATCGCGGCCAGTGAACCTTTCCAAGCCATCAATGGGATCGAATCCCCCGTTGCCCGGCGGCCCGTACGGGTCCGCGCCGACATCCGTGAGCACCACGTTTACTTCCTGGAGAAGCGCCGGGTCCCCGGGGTCGTTATGGCTGTGTGAGGCCCCGGCATTCGTGCTGCTGTTCGGCAGCATCGTGGGCGGGTTCGCCGACTGGAGATTGATCGCGACGGCGGGAACCCAGGTCTCCAGTGACATCACCTGGCGCAGTTCAATCTGCTCGCCTGTCACAAAATCGATGGCACGACCCACGAGGTCCCACCGTGGCCGGGTGTATTCCGCCAGCGGCGTGTACACGTACACTGGGTAGTTCCAGGCATTGACGAATTGGACCACCGGCGAAGGCCCCCCCGTGATATCCCATGCCATGAAGCTCGACGAATAGGCCGTGCCCGTTACAAAGGGGAATGCCGGGTACGTGTCGACCGAGGTCCCGTCGGCGGCTTTGATCGGGAAAGGACACATCTGCGCGCTCCGCACGTCATAGCTCATCGTCAAACCGTTCCGCCACGTCGCCGAAGTGCGCACCGCCACGATGTATGAATTGCCTTTCGTGTGGCCTTCCACATTGGGGCCGATGGGAACAGGATACTGCGGATTCGATATGGTTCCATTGCCGACGAAATCCAGCGTGTAGACGATTGGGCCGGGCCTTAACTCATCCGCGCGTATCTGGGCCGCCGTGCCTATCGGGAAACCCGTGCTGTCCCACTTGAACAGCAGCTTGTCCGCGGAATCCAAGCCTCCATCCAAGTCGCTGTCTGTTACGGTGCCGCCGTGCGACCCTTCCTGGAAAAGGCCGAACTCGAGTAAGTCCGAAATGCGTGGTGGCCCGAAATTGTCATAAGACAAGGCACGCGTATCTTCTGTAATTCTGTACACGAGATCGCGAAGGAAACGATTCGCCTGAATATCCTGGGTTCCCCAAGCCATTTGGAAGAAGAACAGCGGCACCCAGTCGTTCAAGGGAAGCAGGGCCTGCTGGTCCAGCGATCGAATTGAATCCCCGACACTGAACGAGCCCGGGGGAACATCGGCGGCCGTAATGAACTCGCAGATGTTCTCGCCCTCGCCTTCACCCTCGCCTTCGCCTTCGCCTTCACCTTCGCCCTCACCTTCGCCCTCCCCGCCGGAAGTCACCTGGACATAGGCATCCCGCGTGAAGGTGTCCATCGCGTTGTTTTTGAACGTCGTTGTAAGCGATACCGTGTAAACGCCGGCCAGCGAGTATGTGTGCACCGGATTTCGCTCCGTACTGTCGCTGCTTCCGTCGCCGAACTTCCACACGTAGGACGTCGGCGGGTTATCCGCCGGCCCTTGCGATCGATCCGTGAACGCCACGATCAACGGCACTGCGCCGCTCAGCGGAGAACCGTCGAAATACGCAAACGGCAGGGTAACCACCGTGATGTAGTCGCGCTTAGTAACCTTCGGGCTTCCTGTCACCGTCAGTGAAACGGAATAGACGCCTGGATTGGCATACGCATGTTTGACACTCTTTCGTTCGGTCGACGTTTGCCCGTCCCCGAACTCCCAAAGATAACTTGCAGTATCACTCTGATAGGAGGAGGTAAAGGTAACTTGCTCATTGGGCCCCACGCGCGTCTTGTCCGCACTGAAGCTTACGTTCGGCGCCGGCACGCCCGTAATCACATAGGTCTGGACGGCCTTATTGGCGGTGGTGCGGATCCAGTACTTGTACTTGTTGGCATCCTGACTCCGATCATACTCGACCCGCGTCTCAACCCGGCGGCGGTCGGGACTGTACGTCCAGTAGTTATATTGCTGCGGGTTTTGGAAGAACGTGATGAAGCCAAGCGCGCGTGAGCCCCAAGGAAACTCAGAGAAGATATCGAACTCGTTCGGATCCACCCCGGCTGGAAGGGGCAACGGCGACAAGAACTGGTCTGGGTCAGGTTCGGTGGGCGTGCACGGACCCCACGACACGATTCCCACGCGGAAATCATCGCCCTGCTCAATCTCATTCGAGGGCCGCACCACTACAAAGAAGTCCGGACCATAATCCGGGTCCGCAGGCGACGCCCCCCACGAGTCAGGCACCCACTGCCGGCGCCGCGGCTGATCCTTCAATTCCACGTGCTGCAACCCCGCCGTATCGTCCGTGCCTGGAGAGGAGAATACAAACTTGATCTGTTGCGGCTCGCCGACCAGCCCAATGTGAACGGGCGCCTGGTCCAGCGTCAGCGGAATGTCAATGCCCGGATCATACTTGCCGTTCGTGTTTGCAGGATCCCAGTCGTTGTCACGATAGATCGCGATGCCGCTCTGCGACTGATCGATATCCAACGGACGCAGATCCTGGTAGAAGTTGAACTTCCCATCCCGCCCCTGGTCATACACCTCCACGACCAACTGTTCGAGGAACGTCGGGTCCTTTACCACCCGCCATTTCCCGTTCGCGGGAGCCCCGCTGCGAAGCGTAAGGACACTATCGCTCGCGCCGGTAATCTCGTATACCTCAAGCCGCTTTGCGGCAGCCGCCATCCCGATGAGCCAGCACCCCACCACATCGCCCGTCCAGGGCTTCCCCGGTGTCGAGTACTGGTTCGGCGGGACTGCCACCCCGTTCTCGCCCGCATCCACGAGCCCATCGGGCCTATTCGTAGAAACATCAAGGCCGATTACCGGCAGGTCCGGCCCGCCGGCGATAATGGTCTGGCCTGATGTCGTCAGGTTGACCAAGTCCACAGGGACGTTCATCTCGAGCATATCATGCCCGTAGAACTCCTGTACCGCGCCTTCGTCCGGACTCGATTTCTCGAACGAATGCACCATCGGATACGCCCGATCCCGGAACTCGAACCCCGCAATCTTCTCCGAGTCGGGCGTGCGATTGGGAAGCCGCGCCGGCACGACGGCGCGGAACTGCTCGAACCGGCGGACGTCATGCGATGGCCTCACCACTACGAACAGATCGTCGCCCGAACGGCTCCGCGAATCCGAATCGGGCACCGCCGAACCATTCGCCGGAACAATGCGAAGCACCCACGCATAGTCCCGTTGGTCTATGATCGGATTGCCTTGGGCGTCGTAATCGCCGCTGAGGTTGTCGGGCTTGTAGTCTCCGTCGAGGTCGACCGGCTCCGGTGCATCGCTCCACGCAAGGAACTTCACTGCGATTGGACTATCAGCGGCCACATCGTCGAACACGCCGTTCTGATTCGTGTCCTCCCACAGCGAGACCCCGGACGTCGGCAGTAGCCCATTTGGATCAAGCGCCAGTAAATCCTTCCTCGGGCTAAAGTCCGGACCCCAAAATGCTACCGTGACCCGTTCAAGATATAAACGGTTATCCCGGTTTACCGTCGGGTCATCGGCGCCAGCAAGATTGAACCCGAGCATCGCAACGTTATTGCCGGGCAACACCCCTGCCGCCGGATCCACGTTCGAGAACGCGTCCGCCCGCTGCTTCAAGTACCTCGCTGCACGCGCTCCTCCGGGCAGCACGCCGGAAAAGTTTGGGTCCAGCGGATCGAGCCCGTCAGGCCAGTCGCTTATCCGCGGATACTGACCCGTCGGCAATACGTATTGCGCGATCCACCAGGCGCCATCCAAGCAGGCTTGCCCGTGAATAATAAACAACTGATTGGCCGTGTTGCTCTTGATCCGAAACTTGCCGTTCTTGTGATCGATCAACCAGTAGCCCGCGAAACCGTTGGACGGCCACTGGGCGCCGGGCACCTCGAAAACAAATTCGTCGTCCGATCCGTCCGGGGCCGTACCGCTCCGATAAAGGTACGCCCGTCCCAGCAGTCCGAGAGGTCCCGATTGCGCGGCGGGCGGAGTCTGGGGGAGCCACATCGAGTACGCCGGCAATGTGGGCTGAGGCGCCGGATTTGGGTAGAAATACGACCGCGGCGACGTGAAACTCGGATTCGCGAACGGCACCGTCTCGAAGATGTACTGAATCGACTTCGGGCTTCCTCCCTCCAAAGAGGCGGAAAGGTCCGGCATCACCCCGAACATCGTCGGGATCGCAAAGCCGCTCGTCAGTACGCCAAAGGGGTCCAACCAGTCTTCGAAATTGCTTCCATCGCGAGTAGCGGCCCCAAAGCATGCGAAGGCCTGGCCCACGCCGCAATTGATCGGCGTGTACTTCGCATACATGCTGTCCGAGTGATACGTCAACACCAAGTCATGGACTTCAATGGCGCAACGAAGCGGCTTCACATTCGTCTGATTGTTCGTCCGCTCATGCCACCATGGCGCGTCTTGCGTCGGGTCTTGCAGCAGAGCATTGTCCTGAAACTCATTGGCGGGACTGCCGTTAAACTCAAGACTCCCGTCAAACACCGTGTTCGAGATGAAAATGCCGCCGTCGAAATGGTTCGTCCGCGTGTTCCATCGCCGCGGCTCAACAAATGAACGGAAATCCGCGCCGAGCGACAGCCCCTTGCCGTCGCCGTGATCGCCACTGCTGTCCGCATATCCGCTATCGGGCCGACAGACGATGAAGTAGTCGGAGTAGAATTCCGTCCAATTCGGGCAGCCGTCAACGCACGGCTCAAGATACCCGTTGCACCAGTCTGGCGGGTCCGAGCACGCAGGTGCGCCCACGCGGTTTCCGCCGGCAAACTGAAGCTTGATCTTCCACCACGGGTCACCACCACCCGGTGGAAACGGTATATACTCCCATTCCAAGAGACCGGGGCTTATCTGTCCCCCCGGCGCACTGATTCCGGGTTCCATTGGTGAGTCGCTGAAGTTGTAGCCTTGGTTCCCTCCCGCAAGCGTTGGCGGGTCAAACACGGCGTTTCCGGGGCAACTCTTGGCGCAATTCTCGCACCCGGTGCCGCTGCCCACATCCGAGAACACCCATACCCCGTTGAACGCATAGTCCTCGCCGTATGCAAAAGTGGAACCGTTATTCGAAAACGAGGTAAACGTCTCAAAACCCTCGCGCGGATCGAAGCCGCCATTGCCTGGCAGGCCATACGGGTCACCGCCGATGTCCGTAAACACCATGTTCACTTCAGCAAGCTGCTGGTCGCACGCGCCGTGCACGTTTACGCCAAGCAACGGCACCCATGTCTCGAGCGAGAAGACCCGCCGCATGTCCAACCATTCGCCCAAGAAGAAATTCGTCGTCGTGCTGATGCCGTCCCACCGAGGCCGGACGTGTTCGTTCAGCGGCGTGTACATCTTGTTCGGCCAGTTCCAGATGTTAAAGTCGCGGCTAAACGCGAAGTCGCCTGTAAGCGAGCCGGTCATTTCAACAATGGTGAAACTCGAGGAATAACCCGACTCGCCGCCCAACGACTCTCCGTTCGTCAGGAAATCCGGACTATACGAGTCCAGGGGAAGTCCTTGATCCGTGTACGGGAACAGCCCGGGCGTCGGAGGGTTCAGCGCGTATGGCACCATGCGCGTGAAGAAAAACCGTTCAGCATCGAAACTGAACACCACAGGAAGCAGATAGCCGAGACTGGTCCCGCTGCTCCACAAAGATGATGTCCGGACCATTACCACGTATCCCTTCTGCGGCGTCAGTCCGTCTGTCACCCACTGATTGAACGGCTGGATCGCACCCGTGGGCCTCCGGTTGTTATCCAACACGTGCAGAAAATCAAGCACGTAGTGCAGGTCGCCGGCAGGCGTTACGTCATACGGCGAACCATCACTGTTCCAAGTTAGAAACGGGTCGAGAAGGTTGTCCGCGATCCCGTCAGGGTCGTTTGGCGTGTCCGGCGGTCCGTGGTCGTCGCGGAACAGACCAAACTCGAGCAGTTGCTCTTCCTGGGGAGGACCGCAGTTGAGAAAGCCGACAGAGGTGACGTTTCCCGTAACGTAGTACTCCAGGATTTCCAGCGCGCGCGGCGCGAACTGGTCCGGTGCCTCACCCTCATAGGTCATCGTGAAAGAGAACAGTGGAATCCAGTCGTTCAGCGGAACGATCGCGTTCCCATTCGCATCTCCGATCGCATCCGCGGCGGTAAACGTCGCAGGAGGCAACGTTGCGCCGCCCGCGCCAATGGTGATGTAGTCCTGGAGTTCCAGCGTCGCGGTAATAGACTGCTCATACTGGTCGAGGTCGCGATAGGTCACCTGAAGACTGACCGTGTACTTGCCGGCGTTCTGATACGTGAACGTGGCCGTACTGAAGCTTGGACTGCAACCGGAGACCTTGCCCCGGTCGCCGTTGCTGTCGGCATCCGTGACGTCAAAGGTCCAGTCCCAGCACACCACAGGACCTCCAACCGGGTGATCAGGGGTCGCGTCCGTGAAGGTCACGGTCGTGGGCGCGTTCCCGTACGTCGGCCGTCCGCTGAAAGATACGAGACTGACATGGATGAAATCCTCCTTCTCGCGTGAGTCTGAGTTCCCGTCTCTCAGCGTGACTTGGAGACTTACCTTATACCGGAAGTTCCCCGGGACGGTGTAGGTGTAAACCGTCTGATTCGACGTGGGATTGTTCTCAGTGACAATGCCTTCATCCCCGTTTTGGTCCCGGTCCCCAACGTCAAACGTCCAAACCCGGCGCACCACCGGGTTGTCAGACGTCGTTACCGTCAGGTCCGTAAACGTAACCGTAAGCGGCGCCGAACCGCCCGCGGGATTCGCAGAGAAGTCCACTAAAATCCCGGCCTTTTCTCCGCCGAGGCGGGCAGCGCCGGACACGGACTGGTTCACAAGTGCGTTCATGTCAATTGAGGCGAGTTGAACCGGGTTTCGGGAATGCGGCTCCTGCGCAGAAATGCCGCTTAATGCAGGTCTCGGGTTTCCGGTGTTGGATGTTGCGCTGTTGGACCCGTCCGCCCCGAGCTCCGGTTCAACGACAGGCGACACCTGTGTCACGACTGGCTTGTAAGCCTGCACGGATGTCACAAACACCCCTATCAGCACTGCCAACACAAAACCCAGGCCTAGGACTGCGCCGCGTTTTGTTCTCACGTTCCCGTACCTCCCGCCGTGATGTAAGAGCGCCCATGCGCCGCGTGAACACCTAGCCACGCATACCTGAAATCTCGGATGACAGCTCGTTCCCAAGTTCAACTTGGGAACGAGGGGGCCGGAATCCAAAACCCAAAATCCGAAGTAGCCTGTAAGGGAAGTTCCCAGATCGTTTCGGCAAAGAACTATACTCCCACGCAGATTCGTTGCGCACAACGAATCTCCTTCCTCCAGCGCAAACGGCAAGCGGCAACGACACCCATCTCACGCTGCCTCCTCCGCCGTGCCCTGCTCTCGCAATCCGCATCACTGCACAACAAGGCCACTGTCGACACAATTCTCCCGACAGCGAACCTGCACAGTATGTCAGCGTCTTTATAGCATACAAACCATTGCGTGTCAACAAAGAAAGCCGTGCAATTGCCTTCATCTCATACGTTTAAGTAGTTCCCGCGCTATTGCCACCGTTACATTATTCTTCAATTTCGCAAAGCCTCTGAACAGCTCAGAGGAAGAGAGGCTAGAGGAATTGAGACTAGAGGCTGGAGGAAGAGAGGCTAGAGGCTATGAGGAAGACAGCAGGAGCGGGAGAGAGCGAGCGAAGACAGAGTCCACATGGATCAGGAACACGAGATTGGCGAGACCTTCAGCCTCTAGCCTCTCTTCCTCTAGCCTCAAGCCTGTCATCTGCTTTACAATACGCTTGATGAGACACCATCGAATCATCTGGTACATCACGGGCGTAGCTGTATGGATCGCGGCCCTTGTTTTCCTCGTAAGAGGATCGGGCAACGACTTGGCCGAGAGCGGCCAATCCCCAACTGCGCCACAACCCACCGAAGGCCAGCGCCAACTTATCGATTCGATGATCCACCTCCTCACGGCAGACCCCTACGCCGCCCAACCCGAGACGAAAGCGGCTATCAGTGCCGCCGCGGCCTTAGCTGGTCGAGGTGTGCTCACCACAGCGGAGACCTGCCATGCCCTGGGTCTCCTTTCCATGGATGAGAAGCGGTTTTCCGACGCCGAAGCCGCTTTCCGAAGGGCCATCGCCCTCAAACCCGATTGGAGTTGGCCTCGCAACGCCCTTGGCATCCTTCTCGCAAACTACACGAAAGACCGCGCCGCGGAAGCCGAAGACGCCTACCGGACGGCCATCCGGTTGGACCCCAACTGGAGCCGGCCTTACAATGATCTGGCGATTCTGTTGCGTCTCACGGGGCGCCTTGGCGAGGCCGAGGAAGCCGCGCTGACCGCCATCCGCCTCGATCCCGACAGTGTTGCCACCCACAACAATTACGGCAACCTGCTTGTCGCTCAAAGGCGGCTTTCGGAAGCCGAGACGGAATATCGAAAGGCCATCGAGCTGGATCCTGGACATCCCAAACCGTATTACAACCTGGCGTGCGTCTACGGCCTCGAGAATAGAAGAGAAGAGGCCCTGGCGCTGCTTGAGGATGCCGTGACGCGCAACCCGGACTTGCGCGAAGATGCCCAGCGGGACCCGGATCTTGCGACGCTGCGGAACGACCCCCGGTTCCAGAAATTGACAAGGCTAGAGGCTAGAGAAGGAACGGCTACAGGAATTCGCTAGCGCGTCGCCTCTAGCCTCTCCTCCTCTAGCGTCTAGCCTCAATAACTCTCTCGTCGTGGGAAGCGACGATCATCTCCCCGGGTTGAACGACGAGAAACCTTTCATCATCCCATGGCCCGGCGAGAAAGTCTTTGAAAAGCTTGGGGTCGCCTTCGAGAAAGTCGCACTTCCAGCCCAGCCACTCCGCGCATTCGCGCGTGAAAGCCTTGTAGGGTTCACTCTCGCCGAAACCCAGGTCGACATACGCCGCGTTGCCGTAATTCTGCATCCAGTTCTCCGAGGCTTGCATGAGATACTCGGCATTCTCCTCACCGTAGGTCGTAATGTAATGCGTAAGCACCTGCTCATAACGTTGCTTGCCGGGCTGCGTACTCGTGTCGATCCAGCCCGGACTGTACCAATACGTCCCCGGATGCGTATCGAAATACTCCCGGTAACGTTCCTTCGAGCCGAGCAAGAACGTGATGCAGTCGTGACCTCGCATTACGACGAGTTTCACATTCCGGGCTCGGATGCCGACGACGCCGTTGCTGCAAAGCCCATATCCAATCAGTATCGCCGAGTACTCGCTGTCAACCGCGTCGATGGCTTGCTGTAGTTCCGAACGAAGAAGGTCCGGCGTGCAATGGAGTCCCTGCTGGAGAAACCGGAATTGATACACATGCGGCGACATCGAGGCAAAGTAACAGAACTCCCGCCACAACACGTGACAACTGATGATAAAATACTTCTCCTTCACCGTGGGCGTCATCCCATACCAACTCATGTCGATACTCCAGCGATTGAACAGGAATGCGGAGTATATAGGAAAACCCCAAGTCGGTGCATGCTGCCTGCGGGCTGCCGCGGGCCATCGGGCTTGGCGGCAAGAAGTGGCCGAAGAAGTGACTCCACACGCACGTTCGAGTAGAATTGCCCATGTGTCTCATGGAGGAGTCCGGGGCGATGATGAAGCTCAAGTCCGTTGAAGAGGAGATCGCGAAGGGCATGCTGGCTCGGCGTCCGGATCTCGTCGGGTGTTATGAAGGACTCATGGCGCTGCACGCGGAACTCGTGCGCTGCTACGACGGCGGCGGAAAAGTGCTCACATGCGGGAACGGCGGAAGCAACGCCGACGCCATCCATATCGTCGGAGAGTTGTGCAAGAGCTTCGAGCGCAAGCGGCCCGTGCCCGCCGACCTTGTCCTACGGCTGCAAACTCTTCCGATGGGACTGGACCTTGCCCGGCATCTCGAGGTCGGGCTTCCCGCTATTGCCCTAGGCTGTAACAGTGCGCTGAAAACCGCCGTCGAGAACGATTCTCCGATCCGAAACATTGCATTCGCGCAGGAGGCATACGCGCTTGCAAAGCCCGGCGACGTCCTGATCGCCATTTCGACTTCCGGCAACGCTGATAACTGTCTCATGGCCATGTTCATCATGAAAGCCGTCGGTGTTACGACGGTCGCACTCACGAGACCCAACGGCGGCAAGATGGCCTTACACGCGGACATCGTCATTTGCGCACCAGGCAATTCGACGAAGGAGATCCAGGAGGCGCACCTCGTCCTATACCACACCTTCTGCGCCCTTATTGAAGCGCACTACTTCCCGGAAATGCGCTGATATTAGGATGTAGGCTTGCAGGCTGTAGGAATGCCTTCACAATGCCATTCATTCCAAGGAGGATGAAAGATGCTCGCGTTCTTTGAAACCGCACGAGAGATCTTGAGCAAGGTGGCGGACGCACAGAGCGAACCGATCACGCGCGCCGCAGGCCTCATCGCGGAAAGCCTTATGAACGGCGGCGTATGGCACCTGTTCGGTACGGGCCATTCGCATTTCATTGGCGAAGAGGTGTACTACCGGGCCGGGGGGTTGGTGCCGGTGAACGCGATCCTGTTTCCTGCGCTGATGCAACATGAAGGGCCCGTCACAAGCACGCGGCTTGAGCGGCTGCCTGGACTTGCAAAGGTCATTCTAGACAAGCAGGACGTGCGGCATGGCGAGGTGCTCACCATCGTATCGAACAGCGGCAAGAACGCCGTGCCCGTCGAGATGGCCCTATGCGCGAAAGAAAAAGGACTCCACACTGTCGCGATCACGTCGTTGAATCAATCGCGGGCCGCACGCTGCGGCGAAGGAGTGACGGAAAAGCTCTACGAGGTGTGCGACGTAGTCATCGACAACTGCGGTTCGGCGGGCGATGCGGCGCTCGACATCCCCAGAACGGAGTTGCAGACTGGGCCTACTTCGAGTCTAGTTGGGATCGCTATTGTCGAGGAGATCGCCTACCAGGTTGCGTGCCGGTTTGCCGCCGCCGGCCGCGAACCACCTGTCTTCAAGACGGCCAACCTGCCCGGCGGCGACGAATGGAACGCCCGGATGATCGAGAAGTACGGTGCGCGCGTCAGGCTGCAATGAAAACACTGTTAGTTTACACGCCGGAACAGCGTTCGCAATACGTCAAGCAATGCGCCGCAGACCTTGGCTTCGATGCCTGCGGAATTGCGGCTGCGGGAGCGATTGACCCCGAGAACCGGTTGGGGAACTGGATTGAGCGCGGCTTCCACGCAGATATGCACTGGATCGAGCGAACAGAAGCCATCCGGCAAGAGGCGCGTCTAACACTGCCAGGCGCAAGATCGGTTGCCGCGGTGGGGTGCAACTACTACTCTCCACGTCCGGAAGCGCCGACAGGCCGCGGGTGCGTATCGTCCTATGCGTGGGGACGCGATTACCACCGGGTTTTGCGGAAACCAATGGCTGCACTGGCGACAGCCATTTCGCAGATCGAGGATCAGACCGAGTGTTACATTTCGGTGGACACTGGGCCGGTGATGGAGAAGGCATGGGCCGCGCGTGCCGGTCTGGGTTGGATCGGCAAGAACAGCCTCGTCATACGCGACGGTCTCGGCTCGTGGTTCTTCCTGGGCATCATCATCACGACACTCGAACTCGCGCCGGACGCACCCGCGAGAAACGCATGCGGAACGTGCGACAAGTGCATGAAGGCATGTCCCACCGGCGCCATCGTCGAGCCGGGCGTTGTGGACGCGCGGCTGTGCATCTCGTACCACACGGTCGAGAATCGCGGTCAGATACCTGCCGAGCTTCACGAGCATTTCGGGAACCGAGTCTTCGGATGCGACGCGTGCCAGAAGGTGTGCCCGTGGAATCGCTCGGCCGGCGAGACCCACATCGCCGATCTTCATCCACGCGCTGGATTCGCGAACCCAGACCTCGACGAATGGCTCGCGTTGGATCAAGCGTCTTTCAACGAACGCTTCGCCGGCTCGCCAATCCGCCGCGCGAAATACGAAGGATTCCAGCGAAACCTGCTAATCGCCAAGTGTAATTCCCAGCGCACAAGTCTGTAGCATGTTAACGGGGATGTTCCACCACGAAGATCACGAAGAAGAATGAATAAAGCTTCGTGTCCTTCGTGGTGGGAGAGTGGGCTCAATCCAAACTATTACTCTGTAACATCTTCCAAAATGCATGCGGCACAGGAGCGGAGTCAAGAGACGCAGAAGTGCTTGAAAAACCGCGTTGCCGCGGCCCGGCCAGCCGCACATCAGGACACGCCATATCCAGTTCCACACAATCACAGGCGTGTTCTTCTCCAGCGTGATGCGAAATGCGCCTCGAGATGCCTCGGTGAGGGTGCGCACTGCTTCCTCGGCATCGGGCAGTCCCATGTCCGCGTGCTCCTTAAGCCAGTAGATCACGCTGTCCGTGTATTGATGATAAGCCTCTTGCATGCGGCGTTCGGCCTCAATCGCGTGCGCGCCGCAAGGGAAAGCAACAACGCCCCATCCACTCTCGGCGAGAACACGGACGATTTCCATGCATGCGTCTCGTCGTTTCTCCTGCGGCAGATGTTCCAAGGTGTCGATGCAGACGCACACGTCTACATCTTTGTCTCGAAATGGCAGCGCCGCGGCGTCCGCCATGACCGGAAGGATCTGCTGTGCTGCGCGTGCTTCGCGCAGGCTGTCGAGACTCATGTCCAGAGAGATGATGCAGGCGGGGTGTTGTTTCAAGAATCGAGCTACGCCATTCGCGTTGGCGCCGATCTCGAGAAGGGTTTTCGACGTGACGCCGTGGCGTTCAAGACGCCTTACAATCGGAACGTATCTCAGCGCCCAGTCGGGGTACCCGCGGCCATCCTTTTCCGCGTATGCGCGGAGCCTTCGTGCGAGATGCTCAAACACGGGATGCGGCCCTCCGCGTCAGAACTTTGAAGCCGGGGACGCGTCCCAAGCCCAGGACGTTCTCAAGGAAATCGACATCGAATGCGTTCAAGAAGGGGGCAAAGTGGATGAGAACGATGTAACTCAGGCCGAATACACATGCACATACGCACAATGCGATGCCGTTCGGCACTCTTCCGACGAGACCGTGACTCATCACGTCGCCGACAACGCATACGATGAAACCGGGAAAGGAGGCGAGTGCGGGCCAGAGTATCGCGGCGCGAAGGACCTCTTTCACGGAGACGCCTACTACGGGCCGCATCGCGGCGAGAAACCATCCGCACGCGATGAACATCGAAAGGGCCGTCCCGAGGGCGACGCCGTACAGTCCGAAGGGGAATATCAACAGGATCGTCAGCAGGATGTTTGAGACCATGGCGATAATGCCCGCCTTCATCTGCACGTCCGGACGCCCTTTGCCGAGGCTGATGCTGACGCCGGCGCCGGGCAGGATGTTGGCCAGGTATCCGACCGCCAGGATGCGGTTCACCCATGCCGCGGTGTCGAGATCCGCCACACTCGACCCCATCCACACACGCATGAGCAGTCCAGACGATGCCACGGAGAACGCCACCAGCGGCAGCGTGACGGCTGCGACGTACTTTGACGAAACGATGTAAAGCTTGCGCAGGCGTTCGCTGTCGCCTCGCGCGTCGAGGTCCGAGGCCGCGGGAAGAAGAGCCGTCACGAGTAGCGCCGGGACCTGTCGCATTTTTCCGGCCAACTCCTCACCGATGGAATACAGGCCCACGAGACCGAGCCTCCTATACACGGCAAGGACAATCGCTTTGTCCGTCTGAAACGTGACGAGATTCGACAGCCGCGAGACCTGCGTCCGCCACCCATACCGGAACAGCGTGAGAGAGGTCTCCCTGCTGACGCATCGCATCGATATCTCGAGTCCCGGGACCAAGGCGAGGGCTGCAACCACCGCTCCAAGCCCAAAGAAGGCGAATACGACAGCATTCGCATAGAGCAGCCCGCGCAAGCCGTAGCCCAACTCGAGGAACAAGACCGTCGCGAGCACCTTGATCATCGACGCAACGAAACCCAAGATGTTCGTGACGTCCATCCTCTGAAGGCCGGTTTGAACCGCGGACAAAGCTCCAATGCAGTTGGATGCCGCAAACAGCACTAGGCCCCACCGCAACAGAAATCGCACGTCCCCGATGAACGCGGCCTGCGCGAGATCGCGCGTCCGATTCGGATCGAGTCGACGCAACAACTCGATGAGCGGATCGATGCATGGCCAACACACCGCGATAAGAATTGCCCCGAACAGCAGGTAGAAAAACAGGCCCGTGCTTACAACGCATGAAATGCCCTGTTTCTCTTTGCGAGCCACATGTTCCGCGATGAACTTGGCGAACCCGCTGCCCATGCCGAGATCGAATAGCGCAACGTAACCCGTGAAGACGGATATCAGTCCCCACAATCCCCATCCGGCCACCCCGACCTTCGACACGATATAGGCCGTGAGAACAATGTTGCAGATCGCTTCCCACATGCGCCCCGCGGCGTTAAAGGTCGTATTCCGGGCGATGGTGCGGGCGACGGACATGCTACGGCGCCTCTCGATAGCGCGTCTCAGCGTGCAGGCTCGTCATACCGGACCTCGTACACCTCCACGCGTTCCATGCCAGGGCCGCGCGGGCGCGCCAGTTCGAATGAATGGGCGGGGATGAAATTGCGCCGGGAATAGCGCCATACAGACACCATGGAGAGGAATGCGTCACGATGACCATTCGATTCCTCGATGTACGTGAGGGGGAGAAAGACCCACCGGATATCGTGCGCCCTGAGCCAGGCCACTTGTTGCGACAGCGGCAGGTGGCGGATGCGACGGAGCGGCTCATCGTTCTGAAACGTGCGGCCCCTGAAGTAATAGGTTCGCCGGTCGAAGGTCAGCACGGTCTCATTGAAGGGAACGTGGCCGTTCACCCACTGGAATGCGGGATACCGTTCGACGCGCTCCTTGAGATATTGGTCGGCCTCCTCCGTGCCGAACACGACGGGGATCTTGAAATGGATGGCGGCGGCATCGAGTGCCAGTCCATACGCGAACATGACAACGAGCACGGACGCGACCAGATATCGAAGCGGCCTGAGACGGCACGCGGCCACTGCGGCAACAACCATCATCGCGACAAAGAACGGCAGGAGGTATCGGGCAAAACGCTCGAAGTAGAAGAAGCAGATCAAGCCCGCAAGGCAGAAGGCGCCTAACCACCGCGTGCGCTTTCCTCCGACAAACAGGCCCGGGATGCCCAACAGAAGCACGAGTCCGCCCGGCGACTTCGTCCAGCCGTCGAACAACTGCGGCTTCATGATGATGTCCCAGGGAAACATGAGCAGCCGGAACAAGCCGGTGTCCGTCACTGTCGAGTGTGTCCCGATCGAGCTCACGTTCCAGTGCGGCATCCCGCCGTTTCCCAAAAGTTCGGCAAAAAACGGGTAGAACGGATTGCCCACGACCCACGCGCTCCGTGCGAGCCACGGCAATGCGCCGGCAAGGGCGGCGACGCCGAACCAGAACGCGGCGCGCGCCCCGTCGGGCCGCGTTATGAAAAGCACCGCGATCATCAGAAGCAGGCACACGAGATAGCCGGTGTGTCTTATGCCGCACGAGGAACCGGCGAAGAATGCGGATAGAAGAAGCCAGAATGGCTGCTCTTCGTCGTGCCAGCCAACAAGACAGGCCAAGGCCGCCGTTGCGTAAGTGCAGAACGCAAGGTCCACGGAGGCCGTGCCGCCTTGGTCCAGGAAGATCGGCGCCGTGGCCAGGATCGCAGCCGCGATCAAGCCGCATCGACGACCCGCAATGCGTCTCCCGAGGTCAAACACAACGACGCAAGCAAGCAACGCGAAGGTCCAACTCAGCAGCATCGCGCCCCGTTCGCCGCCTTGAAGAAACGCATATGCGAACAGGCAGTGCAGGAGGTGCGGATAGGCCGAGTACTCGTTGCCTTCGATAAGCTCGATCCGCCCCTCGCGAACATAGTCCTTCGGCAGGGCGAGGTGGGCCACGCACGCATCCCAGCCCGTTGCCGGCGCGAGCGCGCTGATCAATGCCATCGCAAGGGCCCCGCCCATCGCCGCCAAGCATGCCCACTCGATGAGGCTCAGCGGTCGCCGTGGCGCGGCCTGCGAGTCGGACCAATCAACAGGCCGAAGAGTCCGAAAAACTTTGTATCCAAGTCCTACCAGGGCGATACCATTGATGACAAGCTGTGCCGTCGCGAGAGAGTAGCTCCCGATCGCGAGGATGATCACGGCGCAGACGATCAAACCGGCCAAGAGCCTGTACGCAAGCGATGCAGCGCCGCCCAGACACCGCGGCCTTACCAGCCAGCCGCCTGCGACAATCCCCGCCGCCAGCAATAGCACAAATGACATGGTTCCACTCGCAATAGTAGAAGGATCACGACTATCACCAGCACGATATCATGCGCGAGCGCGGAAAGGAAAGGCCACGCGCCCCAGCCGAATCTGCCTGAGATTCAAGGTCCAAGGTTTGCTTCATGCTGTTGCCGTTTTGCGGAAGCCGACATCATAGGATATAATCTTTTCCCTTTATGATGCGCAAAGGAGGCGCAAGATATGAGTAACGCGATGGAATTGACGAACGCTAATTTCCGGTCGACCGTGGACAGCGGGGTTACGCTGGTGGATTTCTGGGCGGAGTGGTGCGGCCCGTGCCGCATGATGGCGCCCGTATTGGACGAATTGTCCGCGCAGTACGCCGGCAAAGTCACGATCGGAAAGATCAACGTCGACAATGAAGGCGAACTCGCGCAGGAATTCGGCGTAAGCAGCATTCCCACGTTGATTGTCTTCAAGGACGGTAAGGAAGTGAACCGCTACGTCGGCGTGACATCCAAGACCGAATTGGCGCGCGCGCTCGATGCGGCGGCCGGCTGAGGAGAGGTGCAAGATGACACCCAAAGCAGTCGCCGTTGCCGGAGCCACCGGCCTTGTCGGCAATCACATGTTGAGAGTGCTCGAAGAGCGGGAATATCCCGTGAAGTCCATCAAGCTGCTTGCGTCGGAGCGGTCGGTGGGCAAGCGGCTTAGCTTTCGCGGCGAGGACATCCCGGTCGAGGTCCTGAAAGAAGACTCGTTCAAGGGCATCGAGGTGGCGCTGTTCAGCGCGGGCGGCGGAACGAGCAAAAAGTTCGCTCCGTGCGCGGCCAGAGACGGGTGTGTCGTCATAGACAACTCGAGCGCGTGGCGCATGGACCCCGAGGTTCCTCTGGTCGTCCCGGAGGTAAACCCGGAAGACGTCAAATGGAATAAGGGGATCATCGCAAACCCGAACTGCTCGACGATTCAGATGGTGGTCGTTCTCAAGCCGCTGCACGACGCGGCGAAAATCGAGCGCGTGGTCGTGTCGACATATCAGGCGGTGTCCGGCGCGGGCGTCAAGGCGCTCACGGAGATGTACGAGCAGATCAAGGCCGTGCTCAATGGTCACGCGCCGGAATGCAAGGTGTTTCCACATCCCATCGCCTTCAACTGCATTCCGCAGATCCCTCAGAGCGACGCTTTCCTCGAGAACGGTTACACGACCGAGGAAATGAAGATGGTCAATGAGACCAAGAAGATCATGGGCGACGACTCGATCCGCGTGACGGCCACGACCGTCCGCGTTCCCGTCCATACAGGCCATAGCGAATCGGTGAACATCGAGACGCAACGGAAGCTCACGGCGCAGAGGGCCCGCGAGATCCTTTCGATGGCGCCGGGCGTCGTCGTTATCGATGACCCTACGAAGCAGTTGTATCCGTTGGCCATAGAAGCGGCGGGGAAGGGCGAGACCTTTGTGGGACGCATCCGCGAGGACATCTCGCAGTCCCGAGGCTTGGACTTGTGGATCGTCTCGGATAACCTGCTGAAGGGCGCCGCGCTGAACGCAGTCCAGATCGCCGAGTTGCTATAGGCATGCATTATTCGGTTGCAGCCTGAAACTGGAAAGTCCCCCTTACGTGAATGAGAGCTGCGGTCTACATGCCTGGGACTCGCTATGCTGGTGGCAATTCGTGAGCTGACGTGGGACGACCTCGAGTTGATTCCGGTCTGGTCCGCCAACATCAAAGCAGAACATTTCACGTCGCGCTTTTACCCGCGACCCTTCCTCAAGGACAACTCGAGACTTCCTGATCGCGATAGCGTGGCATGGTTCGTGATCCTCGTCGAAAGCCGCCCGGCGGGCCATGTCTGGCTGGAGCTCGACGCGCAAGAAACAAGTACCGCCGTGCTCGGGATACTCCTCGGCGATCCGGACCTCTTTGGAAGCGGAATTGGTCGAAAAGCCATCGAGCTCGCCCTCCCCGTCGCACGCGAACGTCTCAAATTCCAACGCGTCAAGTTGAGTGTAAGGAAGAACAACCCCCGCGCAATCACCTGCTACGAGCGGTGCGGATTCCGGATCAAAGGCGAGGGAATAAAGCCCATGGAAAACGCCGCCCGCATCGAGTACCACGTGATGGAATACGAGTGAAAAGACCCCGCCGGATGCGGTCTCACTTGGCGCGTGCGGCATCCGATGGAGGAAGCGGATGTTGCGTTCGGTACTTTTCGACTTGAGCGGCGTATTTCCGGTTGAATGACTTCAGATACTTTATGTATCTGGCAGGATCGTGACCGCATTCCTTGGACATGCGACGCCTGCTCTCGCGGATCTCATCGATAATCGTGTCGCTTGTCACCATCATTCAATCACCTCCTATTAACTTCAGCGGCGTCACCAGCATAGGCACGTGCAGCCCCAGCAGCGTGTTTATGCGCCGAATATGTCCGAATTTGTTGGCATTCGCCAGATGCCGGCAGTTCCAGGTGAGCAAATAGTCGAACTTGTGGAAGGATGCCAACGCAAGATGGGGAGCGTCTCCCACCGGATCCTTGGGCATAACTTGGTGCACGATGTACACCTCCACAATTTCCTGGATCTCGTCTTGAACCGGAATTGCCGGAAGAGCGAGTGCCATTGCCAAAGCGTCACCCCTGTGGGGAAGACCGCCGCTATCAAGTTCGGCGAGAACCGCCGTGCTCGTAGCCACATCGTACCTCTGTCGGTGTTCATCCCACCAGCGGCGCGTCCAGTCGCGCATAGCTGTGACGGCCGGGGATTTCCTCCGCTCGTGATAGAAGCTGAAGATCGATGTCTCAACGTAGACGCTCTCAATCATTGTCAAAGTATCCCACCATTTTGGGGACTTTTCAAACGGCAACACAACGACCAACGGTGAAGAACGCCTGCGAGTGGCAGGGAAATGGCATCAGGCTTTTCAATCCAGCATTTCGTATGACTTACTTAAGGTACAGATAGACCGTTCAAGATGAGGGATAAAGGGGTCGCGCAAGTGGAATGTATGATTTCAAGACCTGACCCCAGTACCCAGTACCCAGTACCCACCAGTACCCAGTACCCACACGGCCAAAGATCCCACGCAGGAATAGATAGGATGCCCATGACTAACGGAATCATTTTTCATAATCCTGTTCGTCCTGTTAGTCCCGTCTGCGTATACCGACGATGTCCCGTCTATCCTGTCCGTTCCTCTTGCTTCCTATCAGCCCTTCAGCCCGGCGAGCATCATGCCGTGAAGAAGGAGTGGTCTTCCGACGTTTGCGACTTGTGAACTCCACTTCACACGTTCATGACCTCAGCCAACGGGGTCCACTTCCCCAAGGTTTTGTGCCAGATGAGGTCGGTCGCCTGCAGTTGGCCAGCCCGAAACATGTGCTGTAATTGCTCAAGTGAGTACGGCCCAAGGCTGCGCTCCCATTTCCAGACGAAGAACTCAAGACTCGCCGCCGTCGATCCGGCTGAGACTACTGTTGCCTTCTCATCATTGATGCTTACAGGCACCTGTGGCCTCGTCGTGTCCAGAGTCTGTGGAGGGGGGCGGAGAATTGATACGGGGAGTGAGGTGGTTGCCTCGCCTCTGGCCGATGGTAGCCTCTCTCGATATCGGGCATGAAGAACCGCATACGAGACAAAGGCTACAAGGACGAGTGCGCCGTGAGTCGTGCTCCCCAAGGCAGTGAAGATGAGGATGTTCAGGAAGAACAGCGCCGCGACAAGACCGACCGAGAACGCCTTCGAGAGTGCTCGCTTTACGAAAACGAAGCGGATTAAGAGCGGTGGGCCAAGCCCAATTCCCCATGTGAGGAGACCCCACATGAGTACTAGCGACAATGAGTCAGCCATTGATTCGCCCTCCATTGCGACTGTCTTGCTGTTCGCTCTAGCCCACTTCTCATAAATGATAATGCTGTTCCCGATCTTCTGAAATACTGGCAGGTATGATGTGAACGCGTCCCCCACAATCCTTCGTTCAGCTACACTTCCTGCCACTGAACACGCAATAGATACCATCCGGTCGCGATAGCAAAATGCGTACTCCAGGCAGTAAGCGATTCCGTGGAATCCAGCGCGTTCACCGGCATCGGTGAATTTCACCCACACCCCGGGCTCACCGTCTATCTTGGTAGAGGCTGCGTCGACGATGCTAGCCGTTTGAGGGACTATCTCCTTAAGCCAGCCCGAAAGATCTGCCTTTGCCAGCGACCGCTGGAGGAACTTGGCCTCCGGAGCTGACAAACTCATGACACCTACCATACACGAAACGAAAGGCCCTGCAACACTATCACCGACGAACTTCTGGACTATGTGTGGTCTGAGACCTTCTTCCGCGCGCCATGAGGCTGGGTACCTCAACGCGATATCCAACCCATGCCCCTTCATGTGTTGTTTCAGATTGAACTCTGACTGGTGGTCCGAGAGCCAGCGTTGGGCCACAGAATCGATCCCCGAATCTTGAGTTTCGGCTGAAGCGACCATCGGTGCCTGCTTGGAGCTTCTTCCTACAGGTTTGCTTTGCCGGCCATTGCCGGACTCCCGAACCGCTCCGATTTGTTCCTTGCTGTTCGCGTACACTTGGCGAAGACCGAAGCACAGCACCGGTTCCTGATCCATCTGAGTGTTGAGAGCAAGAAGACAGAGGCAGACGCGTTTGCTCAGAAGCGAAGCACGAGCTACGAAGCGCCTCAGGGGGTGAACGCGTAATGCTTCTCTTCGAGAAGTCGTCGTCTTGGGACATGCATTCATGCCAAACCTTCCAAACTCCACAAGCCTAGCTCAATTTTGTCTATTTATCAATTTGAGCATTATGGTAGATATGAACAGAAAAATGCGACGATGTCTTGACGGTTTCGCGAATATAATATATATGCTCTAAGGAGTAAGCAGAGGAAAGCAGTAAGCACACGGCAGAGCATATGTATTCTCGTGCTGGCTATCGCGCATTTCAATGTCGTTCAAGGTATGTCTGCCACGTGCATTTGCGGCAAGGACGGGATGCTTCGTGCGGCTGTTATCGCTCGTTATGGCGACAAGCAGTAGCTTACGGTGCGATACGGGCTTGCGCGCGCGCCTCGTCGCACAAGGAGGATCTGGCATGAAATCAATACAGTGCAGATTGTGCCGACAACCGCATCAGCGTCCCGCGAAGTCGCACATATTCCCCAAGGCCTTCTTCCGCGACCTTCCACAGAAGGGGAGGGTAGACACAATGGAGACCTCGGGAGTAAGGGGTCGAAGGCTCCAGAGCGCCATCTACGACGCGAACATCTTGTGCGATCACTGTGAACGCAGTGTTATGGCACCGCTTGACAGCTATGCAACAATAGTTATACGAGATAAATATGCTGCATTTCGAGTCGAGATTCCTGAGCGCTCGGATATTGGCATCTGGGTGTTCAATAAAGTGGAGAAACGCACCATTCGAGCGTTTGTAGCTTCGGTCCTGTGGAGATCTAGCGTGTCGAACCAATTGGAGTTCCGAAGCTTTTCGGTTGGGAGCAGCTATGAGGAGCTAATTCGGCGAGACCTGCTCAGGAACGGAGATTTCGAGTACATTGATGTAGTGCTGCGTTATCTGACAGGCTGGATTCACGGCGCCATTTTACTTCCGCACATGATGCCGCTACCCCCCGTAAACAGGTGCCGCGATACACGCGATGTCAATGGATGTGACCTTCAACTACCGAACGTTAATATCAGTGTCTCGCTCGACGATCGTGCACATCCGCAACGATGCTTTCTGTCCTTGGATCCGGCTCTGACCGGTGAGGGCACCAACCTTCTCGTGTCGACGTCGCTGAATCCGGAAGCAGACGGCTTCAAGTTCATGGCTTTTGAAGCCGCCAGAGCGCCGAGCATCGCCGCAGTTATCACCGGTGCTGTAAGAGCAGCATCCGGTCCCGCATCCCATCGCTTCGCCATTCGGCCGCGCGAGCCCACGACCGAGGTGGAAGCGCTCAAGGGTGGCTCTGATCATACCGATCGCACCCCGAGTCGCAGCGAATAAGAAGACCCTGTTTCTCGTGGGCCTTTCAACCCTTTAATCCGGTGAGGGTGACGCCTTGGATGAAGTGGCGTTGGGCGGCGAAGAAGAGGAGGATGACGGGGAGGGTCATTAGGACGGAGGCGGCCATCATTAAGCCGTAGTTGCCGGCTTGGAAGACTTGCAGCGCGAAGAGTCCTAGGCTGAGGGGGTAGAGGCGCTGGTCGTTGAGGTAGATCAGGGGGCCCATGAAATCGTTCCATACGCCCATGAAGGTGAATATGCCGATGGCGGCTAGGGCGGGCTTGATCAACGGCAGGATGATCCGGGCGTAGATGCCGAGGTAACCGCAGCCGTCGATCTTTGCGCTGTCTTCGAGGTCGGCGGGGATGCTCTTCATGAATTGGCGCAGCAGGAAGATGTAGAACGCGCTCCCGAAAAACGAGCCAATCCACAACGGGCGCAGCGTGTTGTACCAGCCAAGGTTCTTGAAGATCAGAAACACGGGGATCATGGTCACCTGCGCCGGGATCATGAGCGTGGCGAGAACCAATATGAAACAGAAATCGCGCGCCGGCCATCGCAATCGCGCAAATGAATAGGCCACCAGCGAAGAACCAAGAATCTGGCCGATGATATTGAGCGTGACCAGGATCAGGCTGTTCTTCACGTAGGCCCAGAACGGCACCATCCGCAAGGCGTCGCGGTAGTTGTTCGCGTACTTGTTGAAGCCGGCCCAGAGTCCGGCGGCCTGGCGATACTCGAGGTTCAGCTTGATCTTGCCGGGCTCGTTGAACGGCGAAGGGCCTGCGTCATCGAGTCGAAGCCACGTTTTCATCTTGATCGAGTTGTCGTCCTCGCTTCGGAACTGCCAGGCCGTGTCTTGCCAACGGTCGCTGCCGAGGAATCCGGGCTGCGCGGCCTCCCACTTGCGCCCGGCGAGTTCGACGGTGAGCCGGATCTCGTGCCACGACCGATCCGCGTGGTTGCTGATGACGATCTTCTTGAGATTTTCGGGACGCATGTGCAGCGGCAGTACGGCGCACAGGTCAAAGACGTCTTGCTTGTCGAATGAGTAGTGAACCTCCTGTGCGGGACGCCTCAATCCTTCAGGCCGGGTGACGATCTCCGCGTTGCCCCGGCAGACACTCCACGGGAACTTCGCTTCTTCCGCTGCCGGCTGCTCGACCGTTACGTCCCATCCGTGAAACACGACGTCCGAGAGCGCAACGCGCCGGTACACGGCGTCGAACACCTCGCGAACAATGGCCTCGTCGACGCCGTGTGCGAACCATGCCGCTACGTCGGCCTCCGGTTTATCGAACAGCTCATCGGGCGTTCGCTTGAGGAGGCGGGCGAAGATACCCTCCGTCATCGCGGGGTCCGCGAGGTAGGGCCGGAAAAACTCCGGCAGCGCGGCCGCCAATGAGACGGTCTTGTCCGCAATGGCCCCTTGAACGGGTCCTGCGAGCCGATCCCAGTTCTCGTCGGACACGCGGAGCGGCTTCCCGGCGCGTTCATTGTCGCGCAGTTGAATGTACGGTGAATGAACGACCCGCGGCGGGACCTGCGGGGTCCATCTCGGCGGATACATTTCGTCGGGCACTTTCGCGCTCGTGCTGGCCAGCCAGATGAAAGGAATCGCAAAAAGGAGACAGCCGGCCACCAGGACGATATGCAGAAAGACCCGCCGGAATGCCCGCTCTGGTTTGGTGATCCGTCTCATGTTTCCGACTCGTAATGCACCCAGCGCTTGGACAATCTCAGTTGAAGCACCGTCAACGCGAGGATGATCCCGAACAGCACCCACGCCAGCGCGGAGGCATAACCCATCTTCATATACCGGAACGCGTTGTTAAACAGCAAATAAGCGTAAACCAGCGTCGAATCCACGGGGCCTCCTTGGGTCATGATGAAAACTTGCGTGAACATCTGAAAGGTGCCGATGAGGCCCATGATAAGATTGAACAGGATGTAAGGGCTGAGCATTGGGAGCGTGACGCTCAAGAACATCCGAAAGCGCCCGGCCCCGTCAATCTTCGCGGCCTCGTACAGGTGCGCCGGGATGCCCTTCAACCCCGCGAGCCAGATGATCATCCCGCCTCCCGCGCCCCAGAGGCCCATGAGAATCAACGCCGGCTTGGACCAGTGTTGATTCTGCAGCCATCCGGGCCCGGCGATGCCGAACCTGGCGATCAGGGCGTTCAAGATGCCCTCGTGCGGGTTGAAAATCCAGATCCAAAGGATCGATGCCGCCACGGCCGGCATGATCGCCGGAAGGTAGAAGAAAGTCCTGTAGACGGCCATGCCTTTGATCTCGTAGTTGAGCAGTATGGCGATCCCCAGGCTGACCAGCATACCGAGCGGAATGCCCAGGGCCATGAAGATCGTGTTCCAGAGGGATTTGTAGAACAGCGGATCGTCCGTGAACATCCCGATGTAGTTCCCGAGCCCCACGAACTTCGGCGGCGACATCACGTCGTATTCGCAGAAGCTCATGAACAGCGAAAACACGATCGGGCCGCCGCCGAAGATCAGGAAACCGAGAAACCATGGCGAGGCGAAAAGGTAGCCCGCGTAGAACTCGCGGCGGAAATAACCGCTGGCGTGCATCTTGCGATCAAAATGGAAGTACAGCGCCGCGACGGCGATGAGCAGTACGATGACGTAGATCACGACCACCGGCGTAAAGCTCAATTGGGGGTAGTGCTTCGGCTTGAAGATGCGGTCGAGCTCCTTTTGGACAATCGCCGCTTGCGTGTCGAGGGAGATCTGGGCGTTTCGCCGAAGATCCTCTTTGTCGTACCGCTTGTAGATGCCGCCTTCCATCCCGCGGACCTGGGCATTCCACAGCAGTTGTCCGACGGGCGTCACCGGGCGAAACTTCGAGAACGGCATCGCATCCACGAAGGCTCGCTTCGCCACCTTGAATTTCTCGTCGATGGTCGGGTCTTCGTACAGATAATACTTCATCGCCCAGTCGGTGATGTCTTTCCGGGCGCTCAACTCCGGCAGAAAGACGTTTCCGGCTGCGCGCGAGGCCTGTCGCGTGGCATCGGAGCGGACTTTGTACGCCCTCAGGGACGCGGAATACTTGATGAATTCCCATGCCTCTTCCTGATGTTTCGCGCCCGAAGGAATCACCCAGCACCAACCGCCGCACCACCCGAGCCGTTTCTTTCCTTCCGGGGCGGGGGCAAGTGTAACGCCGAACCGCATGTCCCGTTTCTCGTTGGCAATGACGCTGATGAAACCGTCGCCGTCGATCCTCATTGCAACCTTGCCGGAAAGGAACGGGTCTAGATCGCCCGTCTGCAGCGTCGACTGGAACGCGTTGACGGCCTCCGCTCCGCCCATCATGTCGTAGATCTTAGTCATGAAGACGAGGGCGTCGACTATGGCGGGTTCATTGAGCGTGCACGTAAGTCCGTCCGCGCTCATGAAGCTGCCGCCGTTCAGCCAGCCGTAGATATAGAGCCACGAATTGCCGAAATTCGGGATGAATCCGACCCGCGCCAGTCTTCCCCTCGAGTCAAACTCCGTCAGGATCTCCACGCATTTCTTCAACTGGTCCCAAGTGCGCGGCGGACCCACTTTGGTCGGATCGTCCGGGTCCACACACCCCGCGGGTATCAGCTTGTCGGCGAACTTCTCGAGAATGTCCACGTTGTAATACATGGCGCGATTGTCCGTAGCCGACGGGACCGCGAACAGCTCGCTGCGATAATTGGCCTCGTCCCAACAGGGCTGGAAGAACTGCTCCGGGCGAAGCGTGAGAGGATCATCCGGTTTCTCGCGCATGTCTCGTTCGAGAAAAGGTTGGAGCGATTGAAAGGCGCCGCGCGCCGCCCATTCGCCCACCGCGAACCGGTCAAACCAGACCACGTCCGGCGGGCTCCCCCCGGCCACCGCCGTCAGCAGCCGTTGCGGGTCATCCGTCTTATTGAACGTGGCGCTTTGGCCCATGATGACCTTGATGGCGGGCTTGCCGTCCGAACCGTTATGCGCGGTCTCGAAATCCTGGATCAGGTCGAGCGCCACCAACGCATCCACTTCGTTGCCCCAGTAGTAAAGCGTGACGGTCTCGGATGCGGCTGCGTCCAAGGATGCGAAGAGAACACATGCAGCCAGAACCAACACTCTCACATCGTCTTCCCTGAATTGCCAAAGCGGCTCATCAAACCACAGCCTCAGAGACCATTTCAAGTGAAGAACGAACGCACTAATTGCCTTCAGCGATGGAACCGCCCCCCGCTATCCTGAGTTTCAGCGTCTTGATTTCTCCCGGTTCCAGATTCACCGTCACCTTGTTTCTGTCGGCCTGCATGTCGCCCAGCACGGTTTCCTCGAGATGGTCTGTTTCAACAGCTTTGAGGATGCCGAATGGGAGCGCCAGTTCACACTTCGTGGCTCGGCCGGCGGTCTCAACGAGCCGTAGGATCAACTCCCCGGTCGTGGTCCATCTATCTTGCGGTATCTTCACTACCGGCACGACGACGTTCTCACTTGAGACCGTGATAAAGGACTGCTCGGCGGGAAGCGAGAAATCGCAGCGCTGGGTTGCCCACGAGTCCGTCTGCCCGCCGTGGTGCGACTCCTGCACGGCAATCAGGGGGTTGTTCAACGCGTACGCCTGGCGGACTGTTTCCGCGTCGCGCCAGGAGCGGGAGTGAGGATAGACGGCGTACCGGAATTGATGATCGCCTTCATCCATTCGCGGATCCATGTCGCGTGCGCCCCGAAGCACGCCCATTCGCACAATGTTTTTGTCCAGGTAGAACTCATACCTCCCGTTGTTCAGCAAGCTGACGCCGTAGTCCGCGTTTGAAAGGTCGACCCACTGCTGCGCGCAACGGCGCGTCCCGTCCGGTTTCACTTCCTCAGACCCATACGGCATATCGATGGCGCCCATGCCGCCATCGACACACGTTGGGAAGTTCGCAAGGAGTGTGGCATCCTTGTCATGCCAGTCAGCGTTGAATTCAAACTCGACCCGCGCGGCGCCGGCACAGAGTATCGTGTCCACCTTGAAGATCGAATCCGCGGACCGAAATGTCCGGCGGACCACGGCACGAACGGGTCCTTCTTCAAGAAGCTCCGGTTGTCCGACGTTCTCGAGGCCCCTTTGTGTATTCCCGAGAACGGAAACCCACGAGGAGCTCGGATTGGTGTCCTCCGTCATCGTGAAAACATTCGCCTCTTCACGAAGCGTTTCACGGCCGGCCGCCTTGTCGAACAGACTTAGGAGTGTTCCGGTCGGCGAAAGGGTCACATGCAAATGCTCATTCTCCAATTCAGTCGTCGAAGCCTTGAGCGCGGCGACGGGAACATCCCCTTTGCCTCCTTCAAAGGGGGACAAGGTCTCGCCGGGGAACACGCGAAACATCTTGTAACCGATTGACGGGACTCGATCCGCTAGGAACACGATGCGCCACCGCCTGTGATCCGCGTCCACGCCGACCTTCTGCACAGGAACCGCGTTTCCATGCTCGTCCTTGACGGAGAAGGTCTCGGTGGGCTCCAGGAAGGTCACGCTTGTCTCCACCGCGTCGGTGCGATTCCACGAAAGAGGGTTGAAGACGATCAACGGAATGCCCTGCCCCCGTGTATCGATCCGCGCCGCAATATGCTCGATACCCTCTTCCAACAACCGATTGCTTTCGTCCAAAGCCCGCTGCAAGTCGGCCTCTGCGTCGTCATACACTCGGCCGTTGGACGTGCCGGCAATGATATCGTGAAACTGATTGAACAGAACCGGCTTCCAGACGTTAACGAAATCCGCCCGCGGATAACTTGGTTTTCGCTGGTAGAAGGTTCCCAAAGTAGCGAGCTTCTCCACCGTCAGCAACAGATTCTCGCATTGCCGGTTCAACTGTTTATTTCTTGCCTGGCTTAGGTAGGAGATATTCGTGAGACCGCCCAGGGAACCTTGGTATACGGGCAGACTCGTCTGATAGGGTGCCACGTTCTTGAGGAAATACTCCGACGGAGTTGCATACGCGACTCTCGGCGCGCCGCGCCATTTCGTCATGGCGCGTTTCTCTACAACGTCTTCCATGCGAGGCCCGCCGCCATGATCCCCTGCTCCGTAGAGCAGCATCGCATCCTTCACTCCGCAAGCGCTCTGGAACCAAGGCAGGATCGAACGCAGTCTCTGCGGCGAGACTGCCGCGAGTTGAAGATTGTAGGGCGCCGCCGGCGAGTATGCGAGAACACGCCCGCTATCACCCGTCTGCCACCAGAAGATCGGCTTGTCCTTGGGCGTTCCCCGGCCGGCAACAGCAATTCCGCAAGAGTGTTGAGGGATTGAGGGTAGATATTGTTGTGAAGGGGTATTGGGAGTAGGGGGGCAAATTCGCATTCGTTTTTGGCTTGACTTTTG
>Ga0315274_10000362_pt1 | contig 70481 bp, 57 predicted proteins | sample YL17G02_20_MG_FD_203700 | JGI IMG/M metagenome (GOLD analysis project Ga0315274, IMG submission 203700) | Sediment microbial communities from Yellowstone Lake, YNP, Wyoming, USA - YL17G02_20 | ecosystem: Environmental > Aquatic > Freshwater > Lake > Sediment | place: USA: Wyoming | collected... | reverse complement strand
TCAGCGATTTACTCCAGTTTTGCTCTCCTGCCTCAAGTGAGCGGGCGAAACCATATTCGATGTCGCCGGATTTGCAGAGAAGCGTTTTACCGACGTATTTGTCTTTCGGGGCGTATTTGCCGAGGACGGTTGCCGGATACCAGTGAAACGGGAATCTGTGGTCTTTCAGGCCGGGGGTTATATCGCCGATGTCCACGTTGTGAGCGTGTATCAGCAGACGGTCGGTAACCTTGAGTGTTATATCCTGCGTAAGGTAATGGTCGGCCCAGTAAATTGTGTTTGGTTCAGTGATAATGTCCCCAAGCGAGTTTGCATCCCAGCCAAGTGGGACGTATGCGTCTAAAAACGTCAGGTGTATGCTTGCATGTGTCTGCTTTGCGATTGTTTTTGCCGCTTCGCTAATCGCCCAGCAGCCCGCGGAATGCGCTATCAAATGCACGTGCTCCGGATTCTTCGACAATTTAAGAATCTGCTCTGCCAAAAGTGGCCCTGCTTTGTCGCGGGCATACTGGGCCGCATCTCTGGGGTTGACGACCCTTGCCTCGTTTCGCCAGTCGAACCAGCCGCAAAGCCATTCGTTTGAATCGACCTTATCTCTTATCGCCAGGGCCAAATTCTTTGGCCATTCTTCTCTTTCAATCCACCCGTGCGTTGCTATGACAATATTCAAGCCGTCGTGCTGTGGCAGGTTCACCTCATTGGCCTCGACCATTCTCGCGTTCGGGTCGCCAACCGCGATATACAATGTCGGCGGCTGTACCGGTCTGTCATCGCTGTAGAATAATCCCTCCGGATTAACAGAGCCATAGCTCACTTGCGCCAGGAGAACACTGAATAAAACTGATAGTGTCTTCTTGGTCATACAATCAGAGTTCAGGATAGACCCAGGGCTGGCGATAATCGCGGCGCAACAGTTTATTGGCTTGCTCGTCCGCGATGATGGTTTCCTTGTCGCCATCCCACTTAATACTTCTGCCGAGCTTCAGTGACAGCATCCCCAGTAAACTCATATTTGTTGAGCGATGACCGATTTCGATATCGCATACCGGCTTTCGACGCGTTTTGACGGCGTCGATAAAATCCGCCCAAAGCTCAGGTATATTGTGTGCGTCGCGTGTATGCGTCTTTGGTTCCTCGTGCAGTATCTGCCCCGTTTCTACATGTTCGTCGTGTTCGTCTGGCGGCGGATAGAATGTCCAGCCGTCGCGCCAGCCAAGGTGCAGAGTGCCTTTTGTGCCGTAGAAGTAGCAGCCGATGCTGTGTTTTTCTGTCGGATTGCCCGCGTAAAACCGATGTTCCCACGTGCAGGTAAACGAATCGAATTCGTAAACGACCACCTGTGTATCCGGGGCGTCGGCAATGTCGGTGAAAATGCGTTTGCTGCCGGTCGAATATACGCTCTTTGGGTATTTTTCCTCTGTCCACCACAAAACCTGGTCGAGCCAGTGGATGCCCCAGTCAGCCAATTGGCCGTTGGCGTAATCAAGAAACTGCCTGAATCCCCGCGGGTGTATGCGCTTGTTATAAGGGCGAAGAGGCGCCGGCCCGCACCAGAAATCCCAGTCAAGACCTTGCGGCGGGTTTTCATCCTGCGGACTCGGATGCTGGTTATAATTGGAGTGAACGAATGTTCGGACCATTCCAATCTTGCCCAGCGAGCCATCCCTGAGAAATTTGTGGGCTGAGATGCAGTGTGGCGAGACCCGCCTGTGTGTGCCGACCTGCACGACCCGCTCGGTATCGCGAGCCGTCTTTACCATCGCCTTACCTTCGAGGATTGTGTGGCTGATGGGCTTTTCGACGTAAACATCAGCGCCCGCTTTGCAGGCAGCGATTGTAATCAGCGCGTGCCAGTGGTCGGGCGTGGCGTTTATCACAATATCGGGTTTTACCTTGTCGAGCAGCTCACGATAGTCCTTGTGCTTTTCCGGCTTATCGCCGGTGAGTTTTTCTATTTCGTCTGCGGCAGGGTCGAGAATGTTTTTGTCCACGTCGCACATCGCGATGATTTTACAATCGCCATCCTTTATCGCCTCCCGCGCGATATTCATTCCCCACCAGCCGGTTCCGATAAGCGCAATGCGGTATTTCTTGTCCTTCTGGGCGCCCAGGATATACGGGAAAGCAATCGCCGCGCCGGCCGCTGCGCCCCCTTTAAGAAAATTTCGACGTGATAGCATCGTATTATCTCCACAGCAATAATTTTTTGTCATTCTATTGAAACCTGTCGGGATTGCAAGGGCGGCCTTTGACACGGTAAACCCGCTCGGCTACACTCAGCCCTCCTTATGGAAACGAAAGTGTGCATAATTGGTGCCGGACCTGCGGGACTGATGTCGGCGATTTTTGCGGCGAAGGCAGGGGCACAAACGGTTGTGATTGAAAAGAACACGACCGCTGGGCGAAAACTGCTTTTAACCGGCGGCGGCAGGTGCAATCTTACACATTCAGGCACGGTCGATGATTTTGTCCGTGCGTATGGCAAATGCGGCAGGTTCCTTCGGCATTGTTTGTATGAGTTTTCGCCTGATGCGACACGCGAATTTTTCGCTGAAATGGGTGTTGCAACCAAAGTCGATGAAGAGGACTGTGTGTTTCCGGTAAGCGAACGTGCCCGCCTCGACTCGCCTGCGAGTCAGGCGAGGCGGGCAGGCGACGTTCGAGACGCTTTGCTTGGCCGATGTCAGGAACTTGGCGTGCAGTTTATATTCGGCAGGGGGGTTGAGAGAATCGAAAAACACGACAATGGGTTTGCTGTTTTCACCGGGAGGGAAATTATAACGGCTCAAAAAGTGATTATCGCAACAGGCGGAGCAAGTTACCCAACTACCGGCTCAACAGGCGATGGTTACAAGTTGGCAAAGTCGCTTGGTCATACCATTATCGAGCCAAGACCCGCACTTGTGCCTTTGGCGGCAAAAGAAAAATGGCTGGGAGAACTGGCAGGGGCGTCACTTGATAATGTCGCCATATCAGCAATGGTTGAAAAGAAGAGGGTTGCTGTCAGCGGGCCAATTGTTTTCACTCAGGACGGTATCGGTGGGCCGGCAGTGCTCGATTTGAGCAGATTACTTACTGATTACCTGCCCGCACAAAAGCCAATCGAAATTGCCGTTGACGTTATCCCTGCGATGAATGAGTCCAAACTTGATGAGTACCTGATTGGTCATCTCTCGCAACATTCCAGGAAAATCATCATCAACGTTCTTTTTGACCTTGTCCCCAAGAAATTGGCGGGTCTTCTTTGCCGTCAGGCGGGAGTAACAGATGCAACCGGCAGCCAGTTGAAAAAAGACCAGCGAAGAAAAGTCATTCAGTTATTAAAGAAATTGCCTCTATCAATCACAGCCACAAGGCCAATCGCAGAGGCGACAATTACCCGCGGCGGCGTAAGCACAGCCGAAATCGACCCCAAGACAATGCAATCTAAAATTTGTCCCGGCCTGTTTTTTGCCGGCGAGGTTATTGACGCCGACGGTCCCTGCGGCGGATACAATTTGCAAATTTGCTGGTCTTCTGCTGTCCTGTCCGGCAAATCGGCCGTGAAGTAATGGCACGGCACTTAGACTTCGTCGGCTTTCAGGTCGTTTTTGATTTGATTGAGCAGATTTATCGCTTCAATGGGAGTCAGGTTATTGACGTCAACGGAGGCGAGTTTGTCGAGGACGGGTTTGTGCTTTTGGACGAAGAGCATATCGGCGTCGGGAGCTTTGGTTTTGTGCTTGGCTAAATGTGAGCCGGCGGCTTCTTTTTGAAAGGTTGTTTCAAGCTCGGCCAGGATTTCCTTTGAGCGTTCCAAAATCGGCTTGGGGATGCCGGCTAATTTTGCGACGTGAATGCCGTAGGATTTGTCCGTGCCGCCGGGGAGGATTTTGTGAAGGAAGACCACTTCATCCATCCATTCGCGCACGGCCACGTTGCAGTTTTTGATATTGGCAAAAAGTTCCGCAAGCTCGGTCAACTCGTGATAATGCGTGGCGAAGAGTGTTCGGCATTTGATTTTGTTGGCGATGTGCTCGGTGATTGCCCAGGCAAGTGACAGGCCATCGTAGGTGCTTGTGCCTCTGCCGACTTCATCGAGGATGACTAACGATTTTGAAGTGGCGTTATTGATGATGTTGGCAGTTTCGGTCATCTCGACCATAAAGGTCGATTGGCCTCGCACCAATTCATCGGAGGCACCGACGCGGGTGAAGATGCGGTCAACAAGGCCGATGGTTGCATCTTTGGCGGGGATGAACGAGCCGGCCTGTGCCATCAAGACGAGCTGCGCGACCTGTCTTATGTATGTGCTTTTGCCGCTCATATTCGGGCCTGTGATTATCATTACGTCCGGTGCAGGTGCGCCAAGCTCGATATCGTTGGGGACAAACTCGGCGCCAAGCATCTCAGCGAGGACCGGATGTTTGCCGTCGGCTATGACAAGCTCGGCACCGGTTGTCATTTTGGGCCTGATGTAGCCGCGCCGCCTGGCGATATAGGCAAGAGCCGTTATGCAGTCGCATTGTGCGATTGTATCCGCCAATCCCTGGAGCCGGCGTATGTATTGTGCCGCTTGTATCCGGATGTCTTCGAAGAGTTTTTGTTCGAGGGCAAGTGCCTTTTCTTCCGCTCCCAGTGCGCGTGTCTCGTATTTTTTCAATTCATCGGTGATATATCTTTCTGCGTTCTTGATTGTCTGCTTGCGGACGTAATCGGCGGGGACCTTATCCGCGTTTGACCGGCTGACCTCGATGTAATAGCCGAAGACCTGGTTGAAACCGACCTTGAGCCGGTCTATGCCGGTTCGCTCAATTTGCTGTTTTTGATATTGCTGGAGCCAGCTTTGGCCGTCGCGGGAGATTGACCGCAATTCATCCAATTCCTTGTTGAACCCTGCGCGGATGACGCCGCCGTCGGTCAGACGCATTGGGCAATCCGGCTCGATTGCCGATTCCAACAAGTCGGCCAATTCATCCATACTGTCGCACTGGCCTGCCAAATCCGCTAACAGTTTGGCGTTGAATCGCCCCAGTGTTTCTCGCAGTTTCGGCACCTGCCGCAGCGTTCGGGCCAGGGCAACGAGGTCTCGCGGTATCGCTCGAGCCGTCGCAATGCGGGCGGCGATTCTTTCCGGGTCGGCGATATCTGAAAGCAGCTTGCGGAGCTCCGCGACGTGATTGTCGCTATCCTTAAGTGTCGCTACGGCATCCTGGCGAAGCTCAATTGTCGGCAAATCGCACAAGGGCCTGCAAAGCCAGTTGCGAAACATCCGGCCTCCCATAGGCGTGAGCGTCTGGTCGAGCGTATCGAGCAGAGTTCCTTTCCTGCTTTCGGTGCGAATCGTTTGCAGTATTTCAAGTCCCCGCAGGGACGTATGGTCGATGTGCAGGAAGTTTTTCCGGCTGACCTTTCTTATGCCGGATATGTGGGCAAGCGCGGTCTTCTGAGTTTCGTTGAGATACTCGATGATGGCGCCGGCAGGGGGGATAATGGTGCCGTCCGAGTCGCGTATTCCGAAGCCCTCCAGTGTCGCCGTGCCGAAATGTTTTAAGAGGCGTTGTTTCGCCTGATAGGGGTCGAAATACCAGCTCGGGCGCTGCGTAATCGCGGCGCCGGTCAGTTCGCTGATGCCTTTGGCCAATTTCTTTGACTGTGCCTCAAACAGCTCGCCTCGCCTGTCGGGCAGCAGGCATTCGGCAGGGGATAACCGCACAATTTCATCAAGCAGCTCGTTTTCGCCGAGCTGCTGCACGAAGAAATGCCCGGTTGAGATATCGATCCAGCTTATCGCCGACGTCGCGTTTGTCTGCCAGACCGCCGCCAAGAAATTATCCTGCTTTGCCTCTAACAGCACGTCGTCGGTGAGTGTCCCGGGCGTAACGACGCGAACCACGTCGCGCTTGACCAAGCCCTTGGCGGTCTTAGGGTCTTCAACCTGCTCGCAAACCGCGACCTTGTAGCCCGCCTGCAGCATCTTTCTCAGGTAGCCATCTACGGCGTGCCAGGGGACGCCTGCTAACGGAATCGGATTAACGCTATCCTTGTCCCTGCTGGTCAGCGTCAGCCCGAGCACTTTCGAGCAGGTTTTGGCGTCCTCGAAGAAGGTCTCGTAGAAGTCGCCCATTCGGAAGAAGAGTATGCAGTCTGGATATTTCTGCTTGAACAGATGGAACTGCCGCATCGCGGGCGTAAGGTTTTCGCTGCCTGTGGTCATATCGGCTGATTATACATTCAGGCGGCCGGATAACAACTCTGTGATGATTGCAATGGCCTGGCCTTGCGAATCGGCGTTTGTTAATTGTATCAGGAGTTGCTCCTGGCGGGCGGTAAAGCACACCGGCTGGTGCACATCGAAGTTTTCAGTGCCAGTGATTTCGCAAATCTTGCGGGCAAGTGCGTCGATGCCAGTACCCAATAGGGCACTGATTTGCACAACGCTCGAAGCGGCGTTGCCGGGCAGTTTAGCCGGGTCGAACCGGGCGGGCAGGTCTGATTTGTTAAGGACGGTCAGGACCTTTCTATCGGCCAGTTTTTCAATCAAGCCAGTGGTAAGCTGCTGGATTGGTTCACTGTTGTCTAAAACTAATAACACCAAATCGGCCTGGTTTATCAGTTCCACGGCTGCTTGTTTTGCTGCTTTATCTATGTCGTCTGCAAGTTTCTCGTCCAGCCCCGCCGTATCAATCAGTTCGACGGCCAGCGGGCCGATTTGACAATTCGCGGAGACCCAGTCGCGCGTAGTTCCTTTAATGTCGGTAACAATTGCCTTTTGCCTTCCCGAAAGCCGATTGAGCAACGTGCTTTTGCCTGTATTAGGGGGGCCTGCGAGGACTATTCGGCAGCCGAAAATAATAAGTTTTGCAATTCGACTGGCCTTGATGATGGTTTTGGTTTCAGAGGTGATTTTGTTCAGGTTGATGTTGTTCACCCAGTTTTTGGCCGCAGCCGCAAGACCTGAATCGGTTTGGTTGAGGATTATCTTTGTGCCTTCGATTGTTTTGGTCTTTGGCAGCATCAGTTTAGCTTCGAGGGTGATAGTGTTGCCATCAGCAAAGGTCTTGCAGAGCAGTTGCTCAGCCGTCAGCAATTCAATGCCCTGTTTCTGGAGCAGACACATAATTTGTTCGACAATCAGCGGATTGCCGTGACAGTTGATAGCGAAGGTATCGGGCCCTTCACAGCCGATTGTTACCTGGTCGATTGTTTCGCCGTTGGTTGTGATTGTGCCTAACAGGATTTTACCCGTTGCAAATTCAGACGTTTTTTGAGTTTGGGGAACAAATATCTGTTTTAGGATGGCTTCGGCGGAATCGCCATAAAGCTGAATCGTGGCAATTGCGCCCGTTCCTTTGCCAGTTATGACGGCGGCAAACACAGACATACGACGGCTAATTACTCCCTCGATTCGGTATATTTTTGATAGGCCAGGGCGATACCTTTGATGACCAAATCTGGCACGTAGTTGTCGACAAAGTCGCAGTCATCTTTAATCAGTTTTGCGCCTGAGCCGGTGATTACCGTTTGTGGCCATGTTCTCAGCGTCTCCGCATAGCGTCTGACTATTTCCTGCAGAGAGCTAATGGCTGAATAATACAGCCCTGCGTTAATCGCCTCGACGGTGGTTTTGCCAAAGGGCCATTCCGGCTTCGTTACCGTCACTTTGGGCAGTTGCGCCGTATGGTTGTGCAGGGCATTTGCGCTCATTTCGAAGCCGGGGAGAATCACTCCGCCGCAGAAGACGCCGCGGTCATCGACGAGGTCGATGGTTATGGCCGTGCCGAAGTCCGCGACGGCGACCGCGTGCTCCACGACCGCGTAGGCGGCCGACGCCGCCAGAACCCGGTCGGTGCCGACCTTATCCGGCTCATCTATCGAAAGCTCAATCGGAAATGGAATATCTTTGCCTACCAGCAATATATTCTCGCCGATGGTCTGTTTTACTATGTTTCGCACAATCTCTGTCCATTCGGGTTTTACGGAGCTTGCGACCAAGACGGCGTCGCGTTTTCCCTCTTTTGAGCGTTTTGCGACCGGCACCATTTCCCATGTCGATTTCAGCAGCTCATTCAGTTCCGCCGTTTTCTCGCCGGAAACTGTCTTTACAAACTGCTCCTCACCATTGAGAAACAGCCCAACGCCTATGTTTGTGTTGCCGATGTCGATGGCTATAAGATTCATAATTCGTCTTTTACCTTATTCCCTGCAGGTTGTCAATTTATGGGTGTTTACGCTTGGGAACTGCAGGATGCGATCCGAGTTTGTAGGTAAACCCGCCGCAGGCGGGTAAAACTGCCCAGGCACGCCGGGGTTGTTAAAATAGCATTGTAGAGTGTGATTTACCCCACCAGTTCGATTCGGCGGGGCAAGCCCCGCCCTACAACTCAGTCCTCCGTTTTCTGTCTTCCGTCTTCCGGTTTTGTCTGCTTAACTTTCTTCCAGAGCAGCTCGCAAAGGTCTTTGACTCCCTCGCCTGTTACGGCTGATATTGGATAAATGCGATGCCTGAGTTGTTTTCGTAACTTTTTGACCGCCTCGCCTTTCGGGTCAAGGTCGATTTTATTCGCAACGATAACCTGCGGCTTCTTCGCAAGCGATTCGCTGTACTGCTCAAGCTCTTTGCGAATTCGTTGGTAGTTTTTCACGGGGTCTGAGCCGTCGAGAGGCATTATATCAAGGATGTGGACAATGATGCGAGTCCTCTCGATGTGCCGTAGGAATTCGAAGCCCAGTCCCGTTCCTTTGTGTGCCCCCTCGATAAGGCCGGGCAAATCGGCCATCACTAATCGACGCTCATCGGACAATTCCACGATTCCGAGAATTGGTTCGAGTGTAGTAAAGGGGTAAGATGCGATTTTGGGTCTTGCCTTCGAGCATCGCGAAATCAGGGTGCTTTTGCCCGCGTTGGGCATACCGACCAGACCGACGTCGGCTATCAGTTTCAGTTCCAGGCGGAGGTTTCTTTCCTGGCCCGGCTTGCCTGGTTCGGCGTATCTGGGGGTCTGATGAACCGATGTCGCAAACTGCTTATTGCCTTTGCCGCCGTGTCCGCCTAAGCAGACACATACTTTCAAACCGGCTTCATCGAGGTCTTTCAGCAGTAAGTCGAGGTCGGCGTCGTAAATAAGAGTCCCCGGCGGAACCTTAACGACCAGGTCTTCGCCATTGGCGCCGGTCTTATTGTTTCCTTGGCCGGGGTGTCCGTTTCCTGCCTGCCAGTGGTGCTTGCCGGCGAAGTCCATCAGCGTATCGAGGTTCTCATCGGTAACGAAATAGACGTCGCCGCCTTTGCCGCCGTCGCCGCCGTCGGGGCCGCCTTTGGGGATGTATTTCTCCCGCCGGAAGCTCATGCAGCCATTGCCCCCGTCGCCCGCCTTTACCCAGATTTTTGCTTCATCGACAAACATCTTACATTTATTATTTACTATTTTATATTTTTTATTTGTTCGTTATCCGTAGCATCATTACTGCGGAGTTGCTATTCGAGAAATCATTGCCTGCCCCTCCAGCATAACCACCCGACTGCCAAATAGAAAATAGAAAATCATAAATAGTAAATGGTGGATTCGCGGTTGACTTGTCGAAGGGTGCTCGACGTTGAATAGGCGCCTTCGCTGAGAAGGGCTGTTAATAGAAAATAATAAATAGCAAATGACTTAGATGACGTTGACTTTTCGGCCTGTGAACCGGATGGTGCCTGGGCTGGTTGCGAAAAGTGTGTAGTCCCTGCCCATTTGGACGTTTTTGCCGGGAAAGAATTTGGTTCCGCACTGGCGGATGATAATGCCGCCTGCCTTTACGACCTCGCCGGCATACAGCTTAATGCTTCTGTATTTGGGATTGCTGTCTCTGCCGTTTCTTGTTGACCCTTGTCCCTTTTTATGTGCCATAGGTAATTACCTCTGTCTTTATTCTGTTCTCAATATGAACGTTTCTTTCTGACTAAAACAGCATTTTACCAGTGATTGGTTCTTTTGTCCAGTGGATTTTTTGAAAACCGCTCAATCTGGAGTGGTTAGCGTTCCGCTTCGATGATGGCCTTCATTTGCGGCTGCGGCATCATCCCTTCGGTCGCCAGCTTAATTTTGCCTTCGGTGTCGATAAAGAAACTGCTGGGAATAGAAGTCACGAGGTTGTAAGGTCTGGGCATATTCATCACGTCGGTCGAAGTCACCGTGTAGTTGATAACCGGGTTTGCGGCGACGAACTTCTTGACCGTCTCGGTCGAGTTCATCGGCCCGATGTAAGATATAGCCAACATCGCCAGTTTGTCTTCACCGATTGTATTTCTAAGTTCAATCAGGTGCGGGATTTCCATAATGCACGGTCTGCACCAGGTCGCCCAGAATGTAAGCATCACGTTTCGGCCTCTGTATTCGCTGAGAGCATGTGTTTTGCCGGTGATGTCGGTTACCGTGAAATCAGGCGCTTCTTTCCCCTGCCAGTTGGCGTAAGCCGGCCCCCAGCCCCTCCTGCGGGCAATTATGTCGCGTAGTGTGGGCTTGGGATTGGCCGCCAGCGGCCCGACTGGTTGCACTGTGGTGCTCGGTTCTGCCTGGTGTTGCGGCACCGTTGTTTGCCGGTGGGTGGCCTGGTTTTGGTCATTTGCCGGAGCTGGTTGCGGTTCTTTTTCACAGCCGATTAGCACGCCCGCAGCCAGTGCAGCTAAACCAAGCCAAATTGCAAATCTTGTCCTATGAGTCATTTGAACCTTTCATTTGTCTTTCCTGAAATAAGATTATACAAATCAGCGCCCAAACATAAAGCGAAAATTGAGCGTACCGATGGTGCCATTTAGCTTTTGACCCCATCGAGCGGGGTTGCTATAATTCTCGTCTGTTATGTCGATACCCTGGTTTCTTGACCTGGGTTAGAGGAAAGGGCTAAAAGAGATGAGCGAAAAAACGATTTGTGTTGGCAAGAAGCAAACAATCCTTTTGTCAGCCATAGTGCTGGTCCTGTCGGGCGTTGTGCTGGCGGACGTTCGGCTGCCTTCTGTTATAGGCGACAATATGGTCCTGCAGCAGGGCAGCAGCGTGCCGATATGGGGCTGGGCCGACCCATATGAGAAGGTTACGATTACGGCGAGCTGGGGCAGTGGAAAGTGGGAGACGACAGCGGGGCAGGATGGCAAGTGGATGGTAAAGATAGAGCCGGGCAAGGCGGGCGGGCCTTATGAGATGACCATAGATTGCAACAATCCGATAACACTGAAGAATGTCCTGGTCGGCGAGGTATGGGTTTGTTCGGGACAATCGAATATGGAATTTCCGATAAGGCAGTTAGCCAATCCCGCACAGGACATTGCCGAGGCCAACAACTATCCGCAGATTAGGATGTTCACCGTTGGTAAAAAGGTGATGTATACGCCGATGACCAATTGCCAGGGTCGCTGGCTGGTATGCAGCTCCCACACGGTGGTGGGTTTTTCGGCTGTTGGATATTTCTTTGGTCGTGACCTGAATAAGCAGCTTAATGTGCCGATAGGTCTGATTCATACATCCTGGGGCGGCACGCCGGCGGAATCGTGGATGAGCAGGGAATATCTTGCGGGGGACCCTGATTTTCAGCCGATTCTCGACCTGTATGCGAGGACGGTCGCCAACTACCCCGAATTGAAGAAAAAGTTCGATTTGGAAACGAAGCAATATAATGAGATGGCGGCGAAATTGAAGGCCGAGGGCAAGCCGGTGCCCAAGTCTCAGATTTACGAGCCGATAGGCGAAGGCCATCAGTATTCACCAACAGGGCTTTATAACGGAATGGTTGTTCCCCTTATTCCTTACAGCATCCGCGGGGCTATATGGTATCAGGGTGAGTCGAACGCGTGGCGTGCGTATCAGTACCGCAGGTTGTTTCCGACTATGATTAAATGCTGGCGTGATAAGTGGCAGCAGGGTGATTTTCCGTTCTTATTTGTTCAGTTGGCGAATTATATGGAAGTTAAATCCGAACCGACCGAGAGCGAGTGGGCTGAACTTCGTGAGGCGCAACTTATGTCGCTTTCGGTGCCGAATACGGGGATGGCTGTAATCATAGACATCGGCGAGGCAAACGATGTTCACCCCAAAAACAAGCAGGACGTCGGCAAGCGTCTGGCCTTGTGGGCGCTGGCAAAGACATATAAGAAAGACGTGGTGTATTCCGGGCCGCTTTACAAGTCTATGGAAGTCCGGGGTAATTCGGTGATTCTGCACTTCGAAAGTGTGGGCGGCGGGCTTATCGCCGGAAAAGGTGAACCACTTAAAGGATTTGCGATAGCAGGCCAGGATAAAAAATTTGTCTGGGCCGATGCGAAGATTGAAGGCGATACAATCGTGGTAAGCTCCGGCAAGGTCAGCGAGCCGGTCGCGGTGCGTTACGCCTGGGCGGATAACCCTGTATGCAACCTTTACAACAAGGAAGGTCTGCCCGCATCGCCGTTCAGGACAGACACTTGGCGTGGCATTACAGATGCGCGGCGCTGACCGCGGGGCTTGCCGTGCAGCGAAGCGCAGAGAGCTGGTTCGTGGCAAATACATTTTTATCCGCCCGTGGCGGATAGTTCTGGTCGGTGTGTGGGCAACGCCGCAATGCGATGACCGAGGGATATTCATTTCCGAAGGCCAAGCGGCTTCTCGCGAACAGTCAATTCAGGGCTGTAATGGCCCGGCGGCTGTCCGCCCGCGACGGATTGCTTGTGCTGTATGTTCTCGAGAACGGTCTCGGCTATCCCCGGCTGGGCGTATCCATCGGGAAATCCTGTGGAACGGCGGTCGTCCGCAATCGCTTAAAGCGGCTGTTGCGAGAGGCCTTCAGGCAGAACCAGCAACATATCCCGACCGGCTTTGACTATGTCGTATCGATGTCCCCCCAGTGGGTCAGGCGGACCGGTGGCAGACCGGCGGCAAAGGCCGTTGTAAAAGCATTGAAGTTTGAAAAACTGCGGGATTCCTTGGTGGAGCTATCATCCCGGCTGGTTGCCGGAAGGGCTTAATTTGTAATCTTTGGTCCCATTGGTGCCGATAAATGTCTATGTAGAGGATAACTATTGGGTCCCAAAACCAGATTAGTGCCGATAGGGGTGGCAGCAAAGATGGCTGGTGTTTCGCGTCAGTCTTTGCAATATTACCTTATGATGGGACTTCTTGAACCGACCGAAGTTACGCGAACAGGCAGAAGATTATTTGACCCAAAGACCGTCGAACGTATAAGGCTTATAAAAAAGCTTAACAAAACCGGCTACCCTCTGCGGGCGATACGTGAATTGTTCCTTGAGGGCAGGACCGACCTGTCCGCCGGCAGGCGAGATTTGAAAGGAAACAGACGGTGAGCGATTACGAAACGATGCAGCGAAGACGCAGTATGGTCGTCGGGGTCTTTGTCATCGTTGCGGTGGTTGCGTTCTTCTGGCTGGTATTCAAGTTCGGCGACCTGCCCGGTCTGGTCAGCGAGGTAAGGTCTTATGAGGTTCGCATCCAGTTCCCCAGCGCGCCTGGGGTCCAAAGAGATACCCCCGTGCGTTTTTGCGGCTATCAGATAGGCAGGGTTTCTGAGATCAGACCTCCCGATGTTTTGAAGGACCTCAATACCGGTCAGTATTATCATCAGACTGTTGTAAAAATAAGCATCGATAATCAGTTCAAAGATATCCCCGATGTGGTAGAGGCCAAACTGATGACACGAGGTCTTGGCTCGAGCTACATCGAACTGCGGGTGCCGCCAATCGACCTTCGCAAAGGGAAATTTCTCGTCGAGGGCAGCCTGCTTCAGGGCACCGCCGGTATGACCAGCGAGTTCTTCCCTGAGGAGAGCCAGAAGAAACTGGATGACCTTATTACCGGAATCGCGGCATTCGTCAACAACACCAACGACATTGTCGGCGACGCCGAAAACAAGGCCAATATCAAGGCCGCTCTGGCAAACCTGGCAAAGGCCTCGCAACAGGCCACCGAGGTTATGAAGGAGCTTAGTGAGATGTCGGCTGTCGGCAAGACAACCCTTCAAAATACTGACGCCAGGATGGAGTTGCTTACAAGTTCGCTTGTCGGCACCAGCGAAAAGCTAAGCGAGGTTATGAAGCAACTGGATACAATCCTGACCAAGGTGAACAGCGGTGACGGCACCGCGGGAAAGCTGATAAACGATGGCCGGCTGTATGAACAACTGCTCGAAGACAGCAAACAACTTGGGCTGGTCCTGCAGGACCTGAAATCCTTTGTGGATGAGTCCAAACAAAAGGGCGTGCCCATTAAACTGAAGTAAATCACTATCTCTCGCGTGGCCTGCCCCACCACAACAATCTTGACCCCGCCTGCTCTATTCGAGTAAAGTAGCCCTCGTCTAATCAATTGAAATATATGCAAAAACCCGACAGGGAGATTTGTTGAATGAAACCTACAACGGAAGACCGCAAGACAATAAAGAAGATACTTGAACTTGCAAAGCAACAAAGAATAGACATAGAAGCTGGCAAAGTCCGAAGGACGTCATCCCGGTTCTGCCTCGGCGTTGAACACGGCGACTACAACGGCACCGAACTGTTCGGCGTGGGCACCGACCGCTTTATCTGGATGGCCTATAGACCCGCAGAGACTTCGAGTATGCGGCTGTATAGCGGCAATTTTCCTGACGACGGTATAATCGAATTTGAATTGGGTGATATTCCGGAGCCGAAGTCGCCGCAGACAGCCGACACCTGGGGACGCTTTGCTTATGGCGTAGATTTCATCCTCCGCCGGGCCGGTTACGAACTGAAACGCGGAATCGATGCGGTAATCTACGGCAATATTCCCGGCGGTGGGATGTCACGTTCCGCGTCGCTAGCTTTGAATCTCATACTGTCTGTGCTCGATGCCAACGGCATAGAGGAACCCGACAAGCTTAAGATAGTCGATTTGGCGCAGCAAGTCGAAAATGATTATATCGGCTCACCCTGCGGCAAGTTAGACCAGATTATGATACTCTTTGCCCGCGAGGGATTCGGCACATACTACAATCCTAAAGACCGCAAGGTCGAATACGTCCCCTTAGGTAAAAAGACAGCCGATTTTTGTATTGTCGTTATGGACACCGGCACGGTCAGGCCCGGACTGGAAAAGTCAACCTACAAAATAAGAAGGGCAGAATGCGAACGGCTCGTCTCAATCCTGCAAAAGGCCGGTCACAAAATCTCCTGTCTTGCGGATATAAAGACCGAAGCCCTCTACGAAAAGATATTGGCCCAGTTTTCAGGCCAATACCCTGATTTGTGCGACCGGTTCAGGTATATCTTCGCCGCCCAAAGGCGATTTTATGAGATGCTGAATGCCTGGAAGCGGGGCGACATAGAGACGGTAGGGCGGATATTCCGCGAAGATGGTATCGGTTTGCGAGACGAATACAAAATCTCCGGTCCCGAGCTTGAGACGATGTGTGATATCGCCAGAACCATCCCTGGCTGTTTGGGCGAGAGAATGTTAGGAGGCGGGGATAAGGGCGCAGCAGGCGCTTTGGTTAAAGCCGCGGGTGTCAACGCCCTCAAGAAAGCCGTTGATATCGGATATCCTCGCAGCCGACCCGATTACGGCGACAAATACGCCGTTCACATCTGCAAAGTCGTTGACGGCGTGAGGATTTACGACGGCCTGCTCGATTGATTTGGTCACAGCACTTTGTAACCATAGGCACGGAGCCCCGGCTCGGAGGAAAATTCCAGCGAGGTGGTTTTTCAACCCATCTGAATTTTATCTATCAGCGTCCGAATAAAACCGCGATATCTATATTGATATGGTGTAACCACTGCATTGCAAGATGTTTCGGAGTGGTATTTGTCAGGTCTTCAGCTTACCCAGTGACATAATAATAGCCCTTTGTGGTCCGGATGGATTTGTTCAATCTACGGGCGCAATTTGCTGATTGTCGTGTTAATGACGTTTATATGGCATTTAAGCCCGGTTTCATTATCAGCGAGGGAGCAGAATCCCTGAAAAATGCCGTATGTAAAATAGGACGTTGGTTAATTCCACAAGAGTGAAAAAACTTTTCAAGGAGAAGAGCAAATGTTTGGCGAGAAAGTATTTCAAAAAATCTGGCTGGTGCCTTTAGTGTTATGTTTTGTGTGTGCGGCTGCTGCGGGCAAGGATGAAGCCAAAGCTGCCTCGCAGGCATTGAAAAACCACACCTTCGAAATAGGGCCTGAAGTATATTATGTCAGGTACCACGAATCGGACATGATGGAAAACACAGGTATAATGTATGGGGTGATTGGCTCATACATATACCGCAGTTCGGTCGGCCGGACCTTTGAGCCGTCTAATGCGTGGATGTTTAGAGCCGATGGTCGGCTGGCTTTTGGAAAAATGAATTATGATGGCGAAACTTCGGATGAACCACCCCTTCCCGCCAGCGGAGACAACATAGACGACTATTTATGGGAGGTCAGGGGTTTGCTCGGTTACGATTTCAAGAATAAAACCGCCCGCACTACGCCCTTTTTTGGTGTGGGCTACAGGTATTTGAATGACGATTCCTCAGATCAAGATGGGGGCTATGAGAGAGAATCGAATTATTTATACTTTCCAATTGGATTGGAATTTCTCTTCCCGTCGGAGAACAGTTGGTCTTTTGGGGCGACGATAGAGTTCGATGTTCTCCTCTGGGGTAAACAGAAGAGCCACCTTAGCGATTATGGGTATGGGACGGTTGATAATCAACAGAACTCCGGTTCGGGCTTCAGGGCCTCTCTGAGGTTCCAGGAGAAAGGCGGTCTTGTAATTGAGCCCTTTGTGAGATACTGGAGTATCGGCGATTCCGCCACGAAAGTAATAGACGATGTGCCTCTGCAGGAACCAAAAAATGAAACCACCGAAGTTGGCTTAAGGGTTATCTGGACGTTCTAACAAAAGAGCAAACTATTAGGGTTACAATGGCGGCGTCAACACCGTAAAAAAGGTCGTTGACGCCGCCTGTCTTTACAGTTGCTCCCCGCCCATTGGGAACTATCTGCGAGTTTAAAATCCGCGGAGGATTTTACTTTGCCTTCGCGGCAGGCCGGGCTTTGGCAGGCGCTTCAGCACCACGTATTCAATGCCGTTCTCCCGGCAGAACTTGCGTTTCTCAGGTCTGTCACCATCTTCATTGACCGCATAGATATCCGGCTTGATTCGGTATATCTCGGGTTCGGCGTCCAGCCAGCCATTACCCGTGGCTATGAGGGCTTGCCTGACGTATCGAATTGACTGGACGACAAACCATCGCTGCTGCTGCGGGAACATAGGATGTCCCTCGCCTTTCAATTCCCTTATGGTTTCGTCGCTGCCGATGGTGACATAGAGGTCGCCAAGCTCGGACACCTCCTCGAAGAATCGGACATGGCCGGAGTGAAACCAATCGTAACAGCCGGTAACAATAACCTTTTTACGCGGTGAAGGTCCTTTTGGCAGAGCAGGCCTATAATCGGGAAAAAGACACAGGTTTTCACTTTTCAGCACTCGATACTTTAGGCCATTGGCTTTGCAGTAAGCTTTCTTTTGCGGATTGTCGTTAGTGTCATCTACAACCCACATTCGAGGTAGGAATTCGAGCGAATCGGGCAAGGCATCGGGATTGACCTCGTTGACTAATGTTACCTTATGTATGTAGCGTATTGCTTCGAGCAGGTAGCGACGTTCTTCCTGAGTGAATTTCGACAGTTTACCCGTAACTTTCTTTATTACGTCATCGGACCACAGCAGGGCGTGAACCTTCCCGAGTTTTGCCGACTCATTGAAAAACCTGAAGTGAATCGGTCTTAGGTCGTCAAATCCTCCCGAAATAAAGACGGTATCCGCGCCGGGCTTAGTCATTTCTTTACCTTGACGGTGACGTGAAAAGCCCCCAGCACCGGCTCATCCGAAATCACGTAAAGGTATCCGCCGCCGCAGCCCGAACACATCGCACCGGCATACCTGCGCTGATAAAAATCCAGCAGTTCGAGAAGGTCTAAGGTCAAAACCGGGTGCCTGAAGTTCTGCGGCAAAAGCACCTCCCAGCATCGCATATTTTCGTTCAGCGATTCTCCCAGGGCTTTCACATCCATCCTTGCGATTGCATCGAAGCACGTCTTGCCTGCTTGCCCAAGGCGACTGACCCATTTGGGGTCAAGGTTTTTCACGCCAAGAGGATTATAACCTTCAGGCCGGGGCATAACTGTCAGGATGTGAATGACCCGCGACAGCCAATCGGCGACTTTTGGGTCGTTATTGGATTCTATATGGACTGGATAAATGCCGCCCTCATAACCGTAATCATAGTCCAGCCGGTTGACGCCGGGATAAATCAATCCAATCATATCCTGAGAACCGGATGGCTCGGCTTTGCCTTTGTTTTCCGTCTCGTATAGCTCTCGAACCAGCTTTGACGGGTCTTCATTCTTCGGTATGTCCCCGCCCCACAATTTCAATGCTACTGAGCGTGTGCTGCTGCAAATGCCGGCCCTGTCCATAAAACGAAACTGCGGTTCCACGGCAGCCACTACCATTGAACCCGGGGGCGAAGGATTGTGTTTTGAGACAAAGGGCTGGTCTATCCACCCGCCGGCCAGTGCAAGCCGATACTGTATCTTGCCTATTATGTCGGTTATTTGAGGTTTTGCTTCTCTTGTCATCAACAGACGGTTCGCTTGCCTGCTTTCCGGTCCATATACTGCTGTTCAATCCACTTATAGGTTGCCTTCAAGCCCTCTCGTAGTGTCGTGCCCGGCTCCCAGTTCAGAATCTTCCTAATCATTCTGTTATCGCTGTTCCTGCCGCCCACACCCTTTGGCGCGTTCAGGTCATACTCGCGTTTCAGCTTCACACCGCCAATTTCTTCCACTAAAGTAACCAGTTTGTTAATGGAGACCAGTTCATGCGAACCGAGATTGATAGGTGTGGCAATCAAGTCTTCGCAGTGCATAATCATATCAATGCCTTTGGTGCAGTCGTCGATGAACATAAAGCTGCGCGTCTGCCTGCCGTCGCCCCAGATTGTGATGGTCTCGCTGCCGGCGTCTTTGGCCTCAATCACCTTGCGACAAATGGCCGCGGGGGCCTTTTCCCGCCCTCCGTCCCACGTGCCCCAGGGGCCATATACGTTATGAAACCGGGCAATGAACGTCTTCAGGCCTCGTTCCGCCCAGTATTCCTGGCAGAATATTTCGGACATCAGCTTTTCCCATCCGTATCCTCTTTCCGCCATAGCCGGGTACGCATCCGATTCCTTCAATGCCCTCGATTTGGGGTCCTTCTGCAAGTCCGTATTGTATGCACACGCCGAGGATGAGAAGAAGTATCGTCTTGCTCCCGCACGCCAGGCCGCCTCGACCATATGAGTATTGATAAGGATGCTTCGCAGACATTCAACTCTGAATCGTTCAATGAATCCCATACCACCCATATCAGCAGCAAAGTTATATACCTCGACTGCGTCTTCGCAGGCCCTTTTGCAGTTGCCTTCGATGCTCAGGTCCATCGACAGGCACTCGACGCCGGGTGTATGTTGATACCACTCAGGCAATGGTTTCTTGTCTATCGCACGAATCCGAGTGAATCCGCGGTCGTGAAAGTATCTCGCCAGAGCACCGGCGATAAACCCTCCTGCCCCGGTGATTACAATCAGGTCGTTCTTTTGCATATTCGCTCTCCTAATTCGATTTGCCGTTTTCTGCATCATTTCCTGTTCCAGTCTGAATGTGACCCGCAGTTATGGGTTGATGCGAACGAGAACCACGCCGTGAGGGCGAACCATTGCCTCGAACTGGTTTTCGTATGTGCCGATTGTTTTTTGCCGCCAGAGGTCACGAACGGTCTGTTTGCCGGTTATGCCGAGGTCGGAAAATTTGACTGTGACTTTCTTTGTTTCTTCCGACGGGTTGAACAGACCAACTGCCTTTGACCCGTCTTTGAGGTCCTTTGCCATCACCATGTTTGCGTCCTCTGTGATGATGCGTTTTGCCTGTCGGCCTAATGGGTCCTGGTCAACGGCGAGCACCTCGTCATTTGTCAGCAGGTTCAGCGTGAAGTCATCAATCTGGTCTAAGGGACAACCCAGCAGCAGAGGGGCCGACCAGAGGCACCAAAGTGAGATATGCGTATATTGCTCATCCGGCGTCAGTTTGGTGGGATGCGGCCTTCCCCAGCCGACTTTGCCGACAACCAACATATCGGCGTCAGCCCAGTGGCCTGGGCCGGTGAAAGGCGCCCACCTTTCGTGCTGCTTCCAAATATCAATCACTCCCTGTGCCCACCGGCTTTCATTTGGCGGCAGTTGTGTCTTGCTCCAGACGTCGCGTATATCACCTGTGGTTCGCCAGCAGTTGGTGAGTTTTGCCCAGGCGGCTGCCTTGTCGAAAGGCGCGGAGTTCGACAGCGAATAGACGATATCACGACCCGATGCGCGAAGTGCATTTGCCATTCGCTCGGTGTGCGCTTCGTCGTTGGTATGCCAGTCGTATTTGAGGTAATCGATGCCCCACTGCGCGAATTGCTTTGCGTCGTTTGTATCGAAGGCGTATTTACCGAACCTTTTGTTCCTTTCGTAGTCGGCCAGTTTCTCCCAGGAGCCGTCTTCATTATCGCTTGAGCCGCCCATATACCCGGCGTATGAGGTAATCCAGGGCGTAGAGTAAATTCCGACTTTCAGGCCAAGCGAATGAACATAATCGCAAAGCCCCTTCATATCCGGAAATTTTTTATTTCCCTGTATAGCGTTGAAGTCGCCGCCGCGGGAACCTTGCCAGGTGTCGTCGATATTGATGTAAGTCCAGCCGTGGTTAATCAGGCCCGAACCGACCATTGCTTTTGCTGATGCTTGCACGTTCTTGTCAGAGACATTTTGTGCCCAGCAGTTCCAACTGTTCCATCCCATCGGCGGCGTGAGTGCGATTTGGTCACCGACCACGATTTTCAATACTTGCTCGGCGGCACCGAGTTTATTGGTGGCCTTGAGCGTGACATTGTAAGTGCTGGCCGCCTGGACTTTCCCTGTGATTCGGCCCGATTGCTTATCGAGCGTTAATCCTTCGGGCAATCCCTGTGCTTCGAAGACGAGGGGGCGATTACCAGTTGCCGCGATGGTGAACAGGAAGGGACTTCCCGGCCGAACACCAAAAACTGATGCACCATTTATTCGCGGCGAAGGCGGCGTCTTCGGAGTAAGAATGTACTGCTCATTTGGTTCCAGTTTCAGCTCGCCCGGCGTGTATGTTTTTTGTTGACCGGCCATATTACATCCGACAATTGTGATGATAACCCCCAGAATGCCGCTCAGTGCCGTAAGCATTGAGATTTTCATAAGCCCCTTTCTTTGCCCCAAACTATCATAAGCTTTTTTCCCCGCATCAGCGTGCCTACAATTTAATCGTTTGCCCTTAGATTATCAAGTGCTGACCAGTGGCGGTAGAGGGAATATTCGCATCTTGGGGTTGCAAAAACTTTTGACTTCCATTGTCAGCAGTTTGATGATATAAGTGCCTGCGGGCATTACAGCAAAGTTCAAAATATTGAGAAAGACGGTATATTTGGAGGGCTTATGCGACTCTTGTGCTACTCTGCGAAGTAGCGAAGTGTCGTTACCTTCGCTACGAAGCACGAGCCGAAGGAAATCCAACTAATGAACCTTTCGGTTCTGATGTGTTCAGGCGTAATCGCCTAAATATGAGGGACTCAGGAAATCGAAAATGAAGGCCGCGGTGATAACAGAACACGGGGAATTGGATAAAGTTAAACTGGCTGAAGCGGCTAAACCAAAAGCGGGGGCGGGAGAGGTTTTAATCGAGGTAAAGTCCGCCGCGCTCAATCATCTTGATATATGGGTCAGAAGAGGCAGGCGAGGCGTAACATTGTCGATGCCGCACATACTCGGCAGTGATGCCGCAGGGGTCATTAGCGAGGTCGGTGCCGGGGTTGATGGTTTTTCCGTCGGCGATGAGGTAATAATCAACCCGGGTTTGAGTTGCGGCAAATGTGAGTATTGCAGGCGGGGCGAGCAGAGCGAGTGCTCCTCGTTTGGGATTGTCGGTATGAGTCGGGCCGGGACGTTCACAGAGTATGTGACTGTGCCGGCAACTAATATCTACCCGAAACCATCCCATCTGAATTTTGATGAGGCGGCGGCGCTGCCTCTTGTCTATGTTACCGCCTGGCGGATGCTGATGACCAGGGCCGGCTTGAAGCCCGGACAGACCGTCCTGATTCACGGGATAGGTGGCGGCGCTGCAATGGCTGCGCTGCAGTTGGTCAAACTGGCGGCTGCTAAGGCGATAGTGACATCCTCATCGGATGAGAAACTTGACCGAGCCGAACAAATCGGCGCAGACCACATAATTAACTATAAAGTCGGCGACGTGAAAGATACTGTAATGAGTATTACGGGCGGCAGAGGCGTTGATGTTGTGGTCGATACGGTTGGGGCGGCTACCTGGCCGGTTGATTTTTCGGTTGTCAGGCGGGGCGGGAAGATTGTTCTTTGCGGCGTTACGAGCGGGCCGAAGGCGGACACTAATCTGCAGGCGCTTTACTGGAATCAGGTTACGATTATGGGTTCGACAATGGGTTCGGATGATGATTTTCGTGCGATGCTGTCGGCGGTATTTGCGGCAAAGCTGAAACCGATTATAGATTCGGTTTTTCCGCTCGGCAAAATCCGCGAGGCGATGGCAAGGATGGAGCAGGGAACTCAATTCGGGAAAATAGTATTGAAAATTTCATAGTAATGGATTTTAGGAGGCATAACAATGGCTGTTACACTGAAAAAACTGACAGAGCTGTTGAACAGAGATCTGGAGCTGGAGTATTCTGCGGCGATTCAGTACATCAACCACGCTGCGGTGATGAGCGGAGCGGTCTATGGGGACATCATAAAGGAGATTAAGCTGCACGCCAACGAAGAGGTTGCACATGCGGTGATACTGGCAGACCAGATTGATTATCTGGGCGGCTCGCCCAGCGTGAATGTGGGCGAGATTTTGACGTCGGAGGACAACGACGAGATGCTCAGGCAGGATTTGGCGGGCGAAGAGGATGCGATAAAGAGGTACAAGATGCGGGTTGAACAGGCCGAGCAGCTTAAGGAGTTCGCGTTGGCGCAGCAGCTTAGGACGATACTGGCGATGGAGCAGGAGCACGCGATGGACCTGAAGCAGGCATTAGGGAAATAGGGCGGTTTTTTGGAAAAGGATAGAAGGAGGTTATAAATGAAACTAAAAGGGTCACAAACCGAGAAGAATCTTCTGGCGGCGTTTGCCGGCGAGTCGCAGGCGAGGAATCGATACACTTATTTTGCCAGCCAGGCCAAAAAAGAGGGCTACGAGCAGATAGCGGCGATTTTTGAAGAGACGGCCAATCAGGAAAAAGAGCACGCCAAGCGGGAGTTCAAGTTCCTGGAGGGCGGCGAGGTGGAGATAACTGCGGCGTATCCTGCCGGCGTGATAGGTAATACAGTTGAGAACTTAAAGGCGGCGGCGGCGGGCGAGCACTATGAGAATACGATTATGTATCCGGATTTCGCAAAGGTTGCCGACAAGGAAGGTTTTCCGGAGATAGCCAAAGTTTTCAGGAACATAGCGGTCGCGGAGAAGAGACACGAGCAGCGTTATCTTGCTTTGGCTAAGAACATAACCGAAGGCGTCGTATTCAAGAGGCCGAAGGCAACAAGATGGGTCTGCCGGAACTGTGGTTATGTTCACGAAGGGACAGAGCCGCCCGATTCCTGTCCCGCCTGTGCTCATCCGAAGAGTTACTTTGAGCTTGAGGCGGTCAATTATTAGGCGCCCATAGGCAACTGCCCATTAGAGAATAGGGGATTTGCTTATTGTGAGTTTTTATTCATTACTATATCGTAATGGACAAGAGGGGTAAAAAAGTGAGGTCGTGTTTTGTCCGTATTTCGGATGAACCGACTGATGTCCCAGTTGTGTGTTGGAAACAATTAGCGATGAGTAAAAGTTATGTTATGACAAGAGTGGTTGGCCTGTTGGCGCTGGTGGTATTACTGTTTGCCGGCTGTAAGGAGAAGATTATGAATGAACGGAAGGGCATAGTAACAATGAAGGGTAAGCCGGTTACGCTGACCGGCACACCGGTCAAGGTCGGACAAAAAGCGCCGGATTTTGAGGTCGTCGCGAATGATTTGTCGACGGTTAAGCTATCGTCTTTTGCCGGCAAAACCTGTATTATTGCCTCGGTGCCGTCGCTCGACACCTCCGTCTGCGATATTGAGACTCGCAGGTTCAATGAAGAGGCGGGCAAACTCGGCGGGGACGTTGTGGTGCTGACAATCAGTATGGACCTGCCGTTTGCGCAGAAGAGATGGTGCGGCGCCGCGGGCATAAAGAACATTCAGACGCTTTCGGACTATCGCGACGCGTCGTTTGGAAAGGCGTATGGGGTGTTGATAAAAGAATTGCGGCTGCTGGCCAGAGCGGTGTTCGTCGTGGACAAGGCGGGCGTCGTGCGTTACGTTCAGATAGTGCCGGAAATTGCGACTGAGCCCGATTATAATGCTGCCCTGAAGGCCGTTAAGGAACTGTAGAAGGACAGGGAAAAGGATTTTAACTTATGGTAAATGAGATTAAACCAAATGTTTACTCGGTGGGGGCGATTGACTGGGACAGACGGCTGTTCGACGAGCTGATTCCGCTGCCCGACGGCACAAGTTACAACGCGTACCTGATAAAGGGCAGCGAAAAGACGGCGCTGCTGGACACCGTTGACCCGCCAAAGACCAGCGTTCTGTTAGATAACCTCGTCAGGGCGGGAGTCGAGCGGATTGATTACATAATTGCCCATCACGCCGAGCAGGACCATTCCGGCTCGCTCCCGGACGTGCTGCTGCTTTACCCTGACGCCAGGGTTGTAACCAACGCCAAGTGCAAGGCGATGCTGATGGATCTTTTGCGTATTGAGGAGGACAAATTCATTACGATTGAGGATGGTCAAACGCTTTCGCTGGGCGACAAGACGCTGAAGTTTGTTTTCATCCCGTGGGTGCATTGGCCCGAGACGTTTGGCACGTATCTTTCGGAGGACAAGATTTTCTTCCCCTGCGACTTCTTTGGGTCTCATTTGGCGACGACCAGCTTGTTCGTGGAAGATGAGCCGATGGTCTATGAGTGCGCGAAGCGGTATTACGCTGAGATTATGATGCCTTTCAGGACGCCGATAAAAAACAATCTGAAGAAGATGGAGCAACTCCAGATAGAAATAATAGCCCCCAGCCACGGGCCGGTTTATCAAAGGCCGCAGTTTATCATCGACGCCTACAAGGACTGGGTCGGCGACGAGGTGAAGAACGAGGTGGTCCTGGCGTATGTGTCGATGCACGACAGCACGCGGGAAATGGCGGAGCATTTTGTTGACGCGCTTGCTGAACGGGGTATAAAGGTCAGGCAGTTTAACCTGGTTGGGGTTGATATAGGGGAACTGGCGATGGCGCTTGTGGATGCCGCGACGGTGGTTATCGGTTCGCCGACATTTCTTGTCGGCCCGCATCCGGCGGCGGCATACGCGGCGATGCTGACGAACGCACTGAGACCCAAGACGAGGTTTTTTTCGATTATCGGCTCCTTCGAATGGGCCGGCAAAATGGTCGAGCAACTGACAGGTATGCTAAGCAATCTGAAGGTGGAGGTATTGGAGCCGGTAGTTGCAAAAGGATTGGCGAGGAACGAGGATTTCGATGCACTGGACAAGCTGGCTGATAAAATTGCGGCAAAGCACAGAGAAATCGGAGTGCTGAAATGACGGATGATGTTGTGGTGGCAAAACAGAAGATTAATTAGTCTAAGTTAAAGGGGCATAACGATGGCCGAGAAACTTGAAATCTACGAATGCAAAGTATGCGGCAATATAGTTGAAGTGCTGCATGGGGGGGCTGGTGAGCTGGTTTGCTGCGGTCAGCCGATGGAAAAGCTGGTTGCGAAAACAGCGGACGCCGGCAAAGAGAAACACGTTCCGGTCATAGAGAAACTCGCCGACGGCTTCAAGGTCAAAATCGGCAGTATCCCGCACCCGATGGAAGAGAAGCACTACATCGAGTGGATTGAGCTGCTGGCCGACGAAATAGCTTATCGAAAGTTCCTAAAACCGGGCGTCGCACCTGAAGCGATTTTCAACGTCAAAGCGACAACTGTCTCGGCACGGGAGCATTGTAACATTCACGGCCTGTGGGAGGGCAAGTAAAGGGAGCTTGCCAAACGCGGCTTTACAAAACAAGGAGATGAATAATGGCAATAACTTTCAACATTGACGAAATTTTCGAGATGGCTGAGCAGATTGAACGCAACGGCGCAAAGTTCTATCGTGAAGCCGCCGGCAAGGCCTCCGACAAGGCGATACAAAAGATGTTCGTCGATTTGGCTGCAATGGAAGACGGCCATCTCCGGATATTCCAGGAAATGAGGAAGCATCTTGACGCCGGCGAGAAGGAGCCGATGACTTTTGACCCGGATAACGAGGCCTCGCTTTATCTGCAAAGTATGGCGGACAGCCACGGCACCGAAGGCAGGAATGACTTGACGACCAAATTGACCGGCAGGGAGACAACAAGAGAGATATTCGAGATAGCAATCAATGCAGAAAGGAACTCGATTGTTTTCTACACCGTTTTGAAAGGGCTTGTCTCTGCCGCCGGAAAGGATAAAGTTGAGGCGATTATCACGGAAGAAGTCGGCCATTTAGCCGTCTTGAAGCTTCAGTTGGTAAAACTGCCGTAACGCGGACCAAAAGTGTTTCAATTGATGCTGGTGGTATCGGACGCCGAACAATGCTCGTTTTGGAATCACTGTTCAAACTAAGCTACGGTATGTGCATCCTCGGCTCGAAAAAGGACGACAAGCTCAACGGGTGCATCGTCAACACGGTGTTTCAGTTGACGCCCGAGCCGCCGATGGTCGCTGTCAGTGTTAACAGGCAGTGCCTGACGCACCAGTTTATCACCGCCGGCAGGGTCTTCGCCGTTTCCATCCTGTCGGAAGCGGCGCCGATGTCTTTCATCGGCAGATTCGGCTTCAGGTCCGGCAGGGACATAAACAAGTTCGAGCGGGTAAAGTACCGGCTGGGCTCAACAGGGGCGCCAATAGTCCTCGATAATGCCGTCGCTTTCCTCGAAGCCGAGTTGACGCAAAGCATTGACGTCGAAAGCCACACGTTGTTCGTCGGCAGGATAGTTTCTTGTGAAACGCTCGATGATACTGCGTATCCTATGACGTATGCTTACTATCGTGACGTGAAGCACGGCCGAACGCCTAAATCCGCGGCAACGTATATCGAGGTCAAACCAAAACCATCTGATGGGGTGAAAAGGATGAAGAAATATAAATGTATTATGTGCGGTTATATTTATGACCCGGCTGTCGGCGACCCCGACAACGGGGTTAAGCCGGGAACCAGCTTTGAGAGTTTGCCCGCCGACTGGGTCTGCCCGGACTGCGGCGCGGGCAAGGATGAATTTGAGCTGATCGAGAGCTAATCGATTGTTGCGGTTTTGACGGGATTGACCGTTATGAATGACATTTGCCCGACAGTTCTGCCGCAGGAGATTGCCTGTGCGGAGGTCAAATCGCCTCCCTGCGGTCTGGTTGTGTTCGGTGCCTCCGGCGACCTGGTCCGCCGCAAATTACTCGCCAGCATATTTGAGCTTTTCAGGCGGGATTTGCTCAACGCAAACTTTTATTTTCTGGGGTGCGGCAGGAGCAAATTTTCCGACCAGCAGTTCAGGGCCGATGCCGGCGCTGTCATACGAGATTCGCTCGGCGACGTTTCCTCAGACCTCTTGGGCCGCTTTATCGACAAGCTGTATTACGTTACCGGCGATTACGATGATGAATCATTTTATAAATCCATTGCTGCGAGATTGACTCAGCTTGACCGGGCGCACAGTGTCGAAGGCGGTCGCATTTTTTATCTCGCCGTGCCGCCGTTATTGTATGGGACGATAGTGGAAGGGCTCGGTGCAGCGGGGCTTTCCTGTCCCGGCCTGCCTGGGTGCGAGCGAATCCGGCTGGTTGTCGAAAAACCGTTTGGCAGGGATTTGGAAAGCGCCGGCGAGCTTAATCAAATCCTTCAAGGACATTTCACCGAGCGGCAAATCTACCGCATCGACCACTACCTGGGAAAAGAGACGGTCCAGAATATCCTGATGTTGCGGTTTGCCAACGCCATTTTTGAGCCGGTCTGGAATCGCAACTTTATAGACCATATCCAGATTACGATAGCCGAGTCGGTCGGAGTTGAGCATCGGGGTGGCTATTACGATAAGGCAGGCGCTCTGCGCGATGTATTTCAGAATCATATGCTCGGTATGCTTTCTCTGGTGGCGATGGAGCCGCCGGTTTCCTTCGAGTCAGATCGCGTCCGTGATGAGAAGGTCAAACTGCTGCGGTGCATACGCCCCCTGACCGGGCAAAGTGCAAACAGCAATTTTGTCAGGGGCCAGTACAAAGCCGGCCTGATAGGCGAAAAAAATGTCCCCGGCTATCGCCAGGAGCCGAAGGTTGACCCAACTTCCAACACCGAAACCTATGTCGCCGCGAGGTTGTTCGTGGACAACTGGAGGTGGCAGGGCGTGCCGTTTTATCTCAGAACTGGCAAGCGACTGGCCCGAAAAGACACTGAAATTGCCATAACATTCAGGAAAGTTCCTCATTCGATGTTCATTTCGGCCGGGTTGCCTTATTTGCCCGCCAATACGCTGGTTATACAAATCCAGCCGGAAGAAGGGATTTCGCTGAGCTTTCAGGCGAAGCGCCCCGGTTCCAAGGTTTGTATTGGGACACTGCGGATGCGCTTCAGCTACACCGAGGTCTTCGGGGGCGAGCCGCCCGAGGCGTATCAGCGACTGCTTCTGGATTGTATGCTCGGCGACCAGACGCTTTTCACCAGGCAGGATGACGTGGAGGTTTCCTGGCGGCTGCTGGCTCCGATATTGCAGGCGTGGGAAAGTCAGTCATCAATGCCCTATGAGTATCAGGCGGGTTCCGAGAGCTTTCCACAGGCCGACCGGCTCATCGAATCGGACGGCAGAAAATGGCGAAGTATATGTGAGGCGTAAACATGGCTGTCTCGTCTCGGCGGAGCGCCGAGCCGGAGCCGGATTGGAAAGGGACAAGCGATGGACATATTTGAATTCGCTATGGAAAAAGAACAACTGTCGGAGCAATACTATCGCAAGCTGGCGGACAAAGCCCCCCACAAGGGTCTTGTAAGCATCCTCACTATGCTTGCCGACGAGGAGCGCGGCCATTTTGAGGTTGTATCGAAGATGAAGCAGGGCGTTCCTGCCGAGGTTGCTGATACGATATTGCTGACCAATGCCAAAACCATCTTTGCAAAAATAAGGCAAAGCCGCGAGAAGTTTAAGCTTGGCCCCGGCCCGATTGACCTTTACAAAAAGGCACAGGACATAGAAAAGGACAGCCGCTCTTTCTATCGTCAAAAGGCCAAAGAATCGGAAGACCCTCGCCACAAGGCAATTTTCAATACGCTGGCCGAAGAGGAAAACAAACATTACTTCCTGCTCGAAAACCTGATTGAGTTTGTATCCAGGCCGCAAACCTGGCTGGAAAACGCGGAATTTCATCATCTCGAACAGTATTAACGAATGATGTTTTAAGGGGGACAGATACGGATAGGACAGAAGAGAAATCTGTCAGAGCCGACGGTGTTTCAATAGTTTTGTGTGGCCAGGCGGGTATGGGCATACAAACCGTCGAAAGCATTCTGACGCGGATGCTGAAGCTGGCCGGTTGCAACGTCTTTGCCACCAAGGAATATATGTCGCGTGTCCGCGGCGGCAATAACTCCACACAGATACGTGTCTGCTCACGTCCCGTCTCGGCCTTCATTAACAGAACGGACATTCTTATCCCGCTAAACAAAGGCGCTATAGACCACGTCCGAGACAGAATTTCTGCCGACACCGTTGTCGTCGGCGAAAATGAGCTGTTGGCGGACGAGGCGCACAGCGGGCCTTTCAAGTTTGTTGATGCGCCATTTACCAGAATCGCAACCGATCTGGGTAACAGGGTCTATTCCAACGTTGTCGCGGTTGGTATGCTTGCAGGTTTGCTCGGGATAAAGCTGCCTGAAATTTGTGATTACGTTAAGCAGTCCTTTTCCACAAAGGCCGCTGATGTGGTGCAAAAGAACGTTCAGGCCGCCGAGGCGGGTTTTAAGCTTGCCGAAGATGTGTCTCATCGGGCCGATATCCGTCTCGATATCACCTCTGATGCCGGCGTGAAAGACCAGATTCTCTTAAGCGGAGGCGAAGCCATAGGTCTGGGGGCGATAGCAGGGGGGTGCAATTTTATTTCGTCGTATCCGATGTCCCCATCGACGCCCGTGTTGGTCTTCCTCGCCAAAAACGGCAGTGAATTCGGCATAATAGCCGAGCAGGCCGAAGACGAAATCGCGGCGATGAATATGGCCATCGGCGCCTGGTATGCTGGCGCTCGCGCAATGGTGACAACCTCCGGCGGCGGCTTTGCCCTGATGGTCGAGGGACTCAGCTTGGCTGGTATGCTGGAGTCGCCAATGGTCATTCACCTCGGTCAAAGGCCGGCCCCCGCCACCGGATTGCCTACCCGCACTGAGCAGGCCGACCTCGAGCTTGCACTCTACGCGGGCCACGGCGAGTTCCCAAGAATCCTGTTTACGCCGGGGACGATTGAACAGGCCTTTTATCTTACCGCCCGTGCCTTTAACCTCGCCGACAAATTCCAGATGCCGGTCTTTGTCCTGACCGACCAGTATCTTGTTGATTCCTATTACAATATTCCCGCCTTCGATTTATCGAACGTAAAAGTCGAGAAGTACTTCGTCAAAACCGAAGCAAATTACAAAAGATACGAGTTGACCGAAAATGGCATCTCGCCGCGAGGCATCCCCGGCTTCGGCCAGGGGCTTGTGTGCGTTGACAGCGACGAGCACGACGCCGTTGGACACATCACCGAGGATTTGCAGCTTAGAACCAAAATGGTGGATAAACGCCTGCGAAAGCTCGAATTAGCCAAAGCCGAGATAGTCGCACCTGAGCTTTATCCCAATCGCAAATATGATAACATAGTCGTTTGCTGGGGCTCGACTTACCATATCGTCAGAGAGGCGATTGCAGTTCTGGGCAGGGAAGATACCTCCCTTTTGCATTACAGCCAGGTGTATCCTTTGCATCCGAGCACTGCGAGTTATCTGGGCAAAGCCAAAAAAATCGTTGCCCTCGAAAGCAACGCCACCGGCCAGTTCGCCAAACTGATAAAACTAAACACCGGCATTGATATTAAAGACCGGGTTTTGAAATACAGCGGCCTGAGTTTCGCCGTCGAGGAGGTGGCAGAGGCGTTAAAGAAGGTCCTGAAGTGAGGTCTTTTATGGATACACACGTCTTTGATACAGGTGACATTGACATCGCCTGGTGTCCGGGCTGCGGCGATTATGGGATTCTCACTGTGCTCAAACGCACGCTGGCTGAGCTGAATATCGCGCCTGAGAATCTTGTGATGGTCTCCGGCATAGGCCAGGCGGCAAAAATCCCGCATTATTTCAGGACACATTTTTTCAACGGTCTTCACGGCCGTGCCTTGCCACCGGCCACCGCCATCAAGGCCGCAAACCCTTCTATGACCGTTATAGCCGAAAGCGGCGACGGCGATATGTATGGCGAGGGCGGCAATCACTTCATCCACACCATCAGGCGGAACCCGAATATCACCAACATCGTCCACAATAATATGGTTTATGGTCTGACAAAAGGTCAGGCCTCCCCGACAAGCCAGCTCGGTTTCAAGACCCCCGTCCAGGTCGCCGGCGTCTTCCTTGAACCGTTCAATCCTCTCGCCGTCGCAATCGCCCTTGATGCCGGCTTCGTCGCCAGGGCATTTGTAGGCGACGCTGAGCAGACCAAAGAGATTCTCAAAAAGGCAATTACGCATAAAGGATATGCCCTGGTGGACATATTTCAGCCCTGTGTTACGTTCAACAAGCTGAACACCTGGCAGTGGTTCAAAGAACACACCTATTATCTTGAGGCATCTCACGACCCGCACGACCGCATCGCCGCCTTCAAAAGGGCCGTCGAAACAGACAAACTGCCGCTTGGCATATTCTATATCAATCCCGATAAGAGCGTCTTCGAGGACAACGTTGGCATATACCGCGAGGATAAGCGTCCGCTGTTTGAAAGAGAGCCGGATTTTAACCGGCTGCAATCGCTTATTGGCAGGTTCCGAACCGCTGGCTAATCGCAGGAGTAGTGAGTTTATGAGAACGATGACTGCAAATCCACCTCGCGTTGCCGCCGCGGCACAGCTGGAGAAATTAAAGGCCGTTCTCGACAAACTGTATGATAGATACAATCGGCGCGAACTAATCAAGCCCGACCCGCTGCAGTTTGTTTACGAATACTCGAAGCCCGCCGATATGGAAATAACTGGTCTTCTGGCGGCTTGCCTCGCTTATGGACGGGTCGAGCAGATTGAAAATAGTCTCCGCAATTTGCTTGGTCGGATGGGCCGAAGCCCTTTCGAGTTTGTCCTCAACTTTACACATCGTGACAGGGCCGGACTTAAAAATTTCAAACACCGCTTCAATAGCGGCGATGATATATCTGATTTGTTTGTCTTGCTTCGCAACGTGCTTGTTAAATACGGCAGCATCGAGCGATTCTTTTTGCTCGGGCTTTGCCCCGCCGACGAAAATACCATTCCCGCCTTGTCGCGGTTTTGCGATTCACTGCTGGAGATGCACCCGGGTCCCAGGTCAAAGGGACTTGCTTTTCTTCTGGCAGGCCCTAATCACGGCGGCGCAGCCAAGCGGCTGAACCTCTTTCTTCGCTGGATGGTTCGCAGTGACGACGTGGATACCGGGCTTTGGCGCTCTGTTGACAAGTCAAAACTGATTGTCCCCATTGATGTTCATATGAGCCGGCTTTGCAGAATTTTGGGGTTTCATAATCACAACATCGTTTCTTTGAAGACCGCCGTTGAAATAACGCGAAATTTTGCCGAGATTACCCCGTTAGACCCTGTAAAGTATGACTTCGCCCTTTCGCGAATCGGCATATTGGAAAATTGCACCGGCCGCCGTCGTGCCGACTGTAACGCCTGCGAGTTATTGTCGTGGTGCCTTAAAAGACAGGATTGGCAAGGATGAAAATAAAGCCCGAGGACCTCGAAAAATACAGTTCAGCCGTAACGCTTTCCGATATGGAGGTCTTTGTATTTCCGGAGCTGTTCTATGCCCTGATTCTTGCAAACATAATGAGTCCTATTGTCTGGAAGTGGCGGGACATTGACTGTTTCAAGAAGCTCGAAGGCAAAGATAGCTACAAAAAGCTGCTGCGATTGCGCCAGTTCATAATGGACGAATATGATTTCAATCTCGACCTTGAAACCTGGGGCCTGACCAGCAAAACCAGAGAGATGGAACGTTTCGCCCGGTTCATCTCGCCCGACGACGTCGCCAAAAGCAACGGCCTTTTCGGCTATGAGGGCGATAAGTATTACTTCGACGTCGATATCCGCAAACACTTCGGCCTCGATAAATACGACAGCGACGTTATCCCCTACTGGAAGACCGAAACGGTCGAGGCGATGGAGGCATTCGTCCGAAAACCCGGCTACACAAAAAGAGCGGGTGAGTGCGTCTCGTTGTCGGCGATTTACGCCGCCGCCGCTTTCGTTGTCTGCGGCATCCCCCTTCAGGACATATACGCGATACTCACGCCGCTTCACTCACAAAACTTCATCGATATCCGCGACGGCGTCCTGACCAATAACAGGCGACTCGTTACCAAAGCGATGTGGTTCAACGGCACCGCGATATCGTATAAGGCCCAGCGAGCGCTTCGCAATGAAAACGTAACAATCGTTGCCCATCCGTCCGGATATATTCATTGCCTTTATAAACAGGCGACGATAAAGCCGGAAATTTACGACCATTTCATCAGGCAGCTCAGCTCGTATCTGTCGAGCGACCTTTCGGTGCTCATTTTTGCCAATTTTCTCAGATGCAATCCGGCTTATCAGAAATACTTCCAGCTTTGCCGGGACTGCCGCGGAAACCCGCAGTTTATAAGGGCCGAAGTCCTGTTCCATTACGAACACGGCAGCAAATACCGCATTGCCGACGCCACGCATGAGAAGCTGATTGCCGAGGTCTCGGATGAAGATTTTGTCTCTTCCGAGTTGCCGGGCAGAATCCGCTGTGACCGGATTTGTGAGTTCATAACCCAGAATAAAATAGATGTCAGAACCGCCGACGGCAGGGCGGCATTGACCCGCTTCCTTCAACCGGTGATGCCCGATGTCCAGCGTTTTATTGATGAGCTTGTCGAATTCGTTCGTACCGAGCCGAAACTCCCGTCGTCCGAGAAAGATTATCTGCCGGCTCCGACAATCGAAATAGGTGTTGATTGGACCAGAAGCAGGATTATCGATTATCTACAAGGATTGCGTAACCGCAGCACTACTGCCGACCTTGTCTTCTATGCGTTCCGCGATATGGAGACCTGCGACTGGGTGCCGTTTGTCAAAGCGGCTGTCCAACGTTGCCCCGTCTCTTTGGCAATGGCTAAATCGATGTCGGTGGAGGCCGTCTATGCGTTGCTGCAGAAGATGGACAACGTTTCGATATACGATGGCAAACGTCTTGCCCAGCCCGATGAGGTTGCCAACTACCGCACGGGCGACGGTCTCGAAAAGGCGTTGCTTCTGGCCAACGTCATTCGCCAAAGATTACCTCAGCAGGTTGTCGAAATTATCGTCGATGACAATCGTGTTGTTGTGAAAGGCGCCGCTGAGTATCGTTTCGACTCATCTAAAGGACTCAAAAAGCAGATTCGCATTTCGCCTGTCGGCGATACTGTCGCACTGGACTAAAACAGCCGCAGCCGATTGTCTGCCAACACCACAAATCCGGGCTGTTATGTCGTAACGATTCGCATCGGCTAAAAACAAACATAGGAGGATCAGAAAATGAACGAGAAGAAAGCAAAATCTTCTGTGCTGGAAAGTTGTCTGGCAAAACCGGCTATGCTGACGGAACTGATTGATTACGTTGACGGCTCGATTGTGAGTAAGACGATAATCGACAAATCCGTCGGCACGATAACTCTGTTCGCGTTCGACAAGGGACAAAACTTGAGCGAGCATACCGCTCCCTATGATGCGGTAGTGCAGGTGCTCGATGGCAGGGCGGGTCTGACTATTGGCGGCAAACACATTGACGTCTCTGCCGGCCAGCTAATTATTATGCCGGCCAATATCCCGCACGCCGTCGTCGCAAAGGAGAAGTTTAAGATGTTGCTCACAATGGTCCGAATGTGATATAATTGCTCAGATTCTGTAAATGAGGGAACGATTACAGAATTGTGTGATGCTTTCAATGGAAGAGGATTATTTGCTTATAAATGACGGCGGCAGTTAAAAATATGCTTCGTCGGTTCTTATTGGTATTGATATGTCGCAATATCGCAGTGCAGAAAAAACCGCTGTAATTATCGGTGCAGGCCCCGCGGGGCTGACGGCGGCCTTCGAGCTGCTTGATAAAACCGGTATAAAACCCATTGTCCTTGAGCAAAGCCGCGACATAGGCGGCATATCCAAAACCGTAAACTACAAGGGCAATCGGATTGATATCGGCGGACATAGATTTTTTTCAAAATCAGATAAAATAATGAAATTCTGGCTTAACCTGATACCGGTTCAAACAGCACCGGCAAAAGATGATATCTTGCTTGGCAAGCGGCCTCCTCCGGTCGAAGATGCACTGCTGGAATATGGAAACAACGGCGCAATTGAAGCCGACCCGGAGAAAATAGATAAGGTTATGCTGATTCGCCACCGACTTTCGAGGATACTTTTTATGCGAAAGTTTTTCGACTATCCCATTTCGCTTTCAGTCAAGACGATTGCTGGCCTGGGGATTTTGCGAACATTAAAAATCGCAGCAAGCTATCTCAGGGTGAAGTTTTCCGGTCCAAGAGAGGAAGAATCACTTGAAGATTTTTTTGTCAATAGATTCGGCAGGGAACTTTATAAAACGTTTTTCAGAGATTATACCGAAAAGGTCTGGGGTGTAAGCTGCGATAAAATCCACCCTGAATGGGGCGCACAGCGAATAAAGGGGCTTTCAGTGGCGAGGGCAGTGAAGCACGCTCTCAAAGGGCTTTTCCGCAGGGACCTTTCAATCGGCCAGAAAGAAGTTGAGACAAGTCTTACCAGTCGTTTTCTGTATCCCAAATATGGGCCGGGGCAATTATGGCAACAGCTTGCTTCGATTATCCAGTCGAGGGGAGGGGAAATAAGATTTCAGCACAAGGTCATTGGTATTAGCCATAATGGACAGCGGGTGATTTCCGTAAAGGTGAAGAATGAGCGGACTTTGGACGTTATAGATATACCAGCCGATTACGTGTTTTCGTCAATGCCTGTAAAGGATTTGATAGAGGCAATGGGCAAAGGCGTTCCTGAACAAGCAAGAGAGGTTGCAGCAGGGTTGTGTTATCGGGATTTTGTAACAGTTGGGCTTTTGGTAAAAAAGCTCAAAATAAAGAACGATACCCGCATAAAAACCGTAAACGATATAGTGCCGGATAACTGGATTTACATCCAGGAAAGCGACGTCAAGGTCGGCAGACTTCAGATATTTAATAACTGGAGTCCCTATATGGTGGCCGATGAAAATACTGTCTGGCTGGGTCTTGAATACTTCTGTAATGAAGGGGATGGGCTTTGGAATATGCCCGACGAGCAGTTTAGAGACTTTGCCGTCAGTGAGCTTGTAAAAATAAATGTTATCGAGCCGTCTGATGTGCTGGATGGGGTTGTAATAAGAATGGAAAAAACTTACCCGGCTTATTTTGGTAGCTTCGACCGGTTCGATGTTGTGAGGAGCTATACTGATGGTTTTGTCAACCTGTTCTTAATCGGGAGAAACGGGATGCATCGCTATAATAATCAGGACCATTCAATGCTTGCAGCGATGACAGCGGTTGAGAATATAGTAAATGGCGTTGCAACAAAAGACAATATTTGGCGGGTCAACACCGAAGAGGAGTATCACGAAATGAAACTGACGGCTGTTGAGCACCTCACAGATGCTTATGCCCAAATAAGAGATGAAAATCCTGATTACAATCCTGATGTTTATTGGACTGACACGCGCGTGGCATATCCTTATTATCCCACGGTGCGGCATCGAAGGAGATTTATTATAGACGAACTGAAGAAATATGGTGTTAGTTCCAATGCTTTCATTTTTGATTATGGCTGTGGAGAGGGCGGTGTGTTAAGCGAGGTTAAAAGAGTCTTTGGCCTGGCAGACAAACAGCTTGCGGGATGTGATGTTTCTAAAAAGGCAGTCGAAATAGCGAAGCAGAAGTTAAAGAGTCCGCATTTTTATGCTGAAGTGTTCCCGAGACTGGAACGTAGGTGCGATTATGTTATCTGCAGTGAGGTAATTGAACATACAAAAGATTATTTTTATATTCTCCGCTGGGTAAAAAATAATTTGGCCGATGGAGGCAGACTTATTCTTACAACTCAGGCGGGCAAAATTCATGCTTCAGACAAATATACCGGCCATACGCAGCATTTTGAGATTGCTCATCTGGACATGGTATTAAAGCATCTGGGCTTTGAGATTGAGAAGTCGCGGCTCTGGGGTTTTCCGTTCTTTACCTTGCAGAAATATCTCACGAATCTGAGATTTGAAAAAGTGCGACAGAATTACCTTGAAGGGGAGCTTTCGCTTCGCAAAAGGGTCGTTTTTGAAATTGCGAATATCCTCTTCTATCTTCACGATTTTATAAAGTCAGGTCCTCAGATTTACATAGTAGCGAGGAAGAAATGACGGAATTCAAAAATACACTTGCCCCGTCGAACAAACGGCAGGCGTTTTGGATTTCATTTCTGCTCAGTTTTATTTTATGCTTTTGCTTGCTTTTTTTGGTTTCGCCGTTTACAGGGTTGAGCAGAAATTTCGGTGCGGGTAATGATGGATATATTCAGCTTGCAAGAAGTCTTGTCGCTGGATATGGCTACGTGTTTGAGAAAGATGGCCCCCCGGTTTTTCATCGGCCGCCGCTGTACCCTATATTCCTTGTGCCGGTTGCACTTTTCCCGGAATACCTGCAGCGGTATGTCCTTGTTGTTGTACAAAGTATACTCGTTGGCTTTATCGGGATGATGATTTTCAAAATAGCGGACGAGCTTTACAACCGGACTGTGGCGGCGGTCGCAATCTGGCTTTTCTTGATTAACCCCTGGGTGCACTGGAACGCAAAAAATCCTATGACCCCTGTTTTGCAGGCCCTTTTATACCTGATTTTTGTTTATGTTGTGGCGATTGAGCTGCTGGATATTTTGGGTTTGCTACAAAACAAACAAAGGTCTGGACTGTTGTTTCGCGGTCTTGTTATTGGTGTGGTTGGGGCAGCCCTGACGCTTACACATGCTGCAATGTTGGCCGTTGTTTTTGTTTTTATACTTATTCTGTTTGTTGCGGCCCTTTTCAGAAACACAAGACATTTATTGACGGCACTGATAGCCGTAATAGTTGCAGTGGGTTTTATTGCCCCATGGACCTACAGGAACTGGGCTGTTTTTGGCCGATTTATCCCTGTGGCGGGTGGCGGCGGTCTTGCGTATTTTAACGGTAACGTGCACTGGGATTTCATCGAACAGCAACCTCAAAGACCAGGTGAAAATTATATTGACGCCAGCTTGCGAATCATTGGGATTGAGGGAACAGAACAAACCCATACCCACTGGAAAGGTTTCATAGACATTAAAGATGAAGAACTTGCCAACAGAAAAATGGCTGAACATATTAGAAATCACCCTGCCTTGTTTGTAAATAAAGTCATCCTGAATGCAATAGAGTATTACTTCCCTGTGTTAACCAAACCTTTTCTTGCGGTAAAGACCTTGACCCCTGAACAGTGGGCATTGAGTATTTTTCACCTTCTTTACTGGTTTACCGCAGTGCTTGGGACTGTTTACTGCTGGCGAAAGGGACTATTACTTCTGGCAGGGATATTTCTATATGCTGTCTGGTATTTCCCCTTTGCTATGTTTATCGGGCATAGTCTTTATACATTTGGCACGATTCCTCTTCTTTGTATCATATCGGCGGCGGGGATTGTGAGTTTTTTCGGAAAAGAAAAACAGTTAATGGCCTGTTGAATACCGGTCGGAATGGATTGGACGGCCCCTCCTCAATCTCACGATTTTCAGATGGTCTTTTAGGCGGATTATTATGGCAGTTAAGGAAGAACTGGTTCAGCGAAGGAATGGTTCGATAACGACAACAAAAGGATTAACCAACCGTCGCCATCACACCTCCTTAAACCAATAGTCCGCGTTCTCTCTGGCCTTTATCTCCTCCATTGGGGCGGCCTGAAAACCCGCCCAAAAGTATACCGTTATAACATCAAAAACCCAGAATTTTACTGTAAACAAATTCTGGGAGCAATTTTCTGGCGGCACTAATCAGAACAAAACATATCGACACTGTAACCACAACAAGTATAAACTGGTACACTACCTGAAACGAACAGACCGCGTCGCATTTTTGAAGGGCCACGACAAGCTGACCAAGAATAGGCGCGTGTATAAGATATATCCCGAAGGAATAGTAACCAATCATACTTAGCAGTCTTGGTAAACGTTTGAAATACTCTCTCGCGGAAAGAAAGACAAAGATAACGCAGACAGAATACAAACAGACGGAGTATAAATAGTAAGAATACTGCCCCAAATAAGCAGCAAAATCAGGGTCGGTTCGATTTGACAATATAACTGCTACTTCCATCACTGATACCGGCCAGGAAAATAATGCGGCACACAAAATACATAGACGCATTTTGTGGGAGGCAATCGCCTCGTTGCAGCGGTCCCCCATAAATAAACCTATTTCGTAGTATATAATCCAAGAATAAAATGGCAATGCAGCAGGGAGATGCCAAATAACATTGAATACCCTCGAAAGATACAAGGCAAAAATACTTGCCATACCGAATACGAGAATCAATATGAATCCGTATTCATTTAACCTGCGATTAATATACTGCAAAAGAGGGGTTATAATATAGAGCTGCAAAAGCGCTATTACAAAGTAATAACCTATGGACGCCTCCCCTGTTAAGAGCTGGCATATTATTTTGAATCCGTTGATGTCCCGCGTGCTGATAACCGAATATCCAAGCAGCATAGATGACCAAAATAAATATGGAACAAGAATCCGCAAAAGCCGTCTCTTTAAAAATGCTTTGTAGTCTCCCAATGACTTAATTGGTCTTTTTGACGACCAGTATCCCGAAATGAAAAAAAACGCCGGAACGGCAAAATTTAACGACTGACGATATAGAAGATATGCAAGACTATAAGGAGAAACATTAGGGTTGATGGCGTGAATTGCAACAACTGCAATTATTGCAAACCCTTTGAATGCGTCAAATGACAAATCTCTGTCTTTTGGCATAACCGTAAGTCACAAACACCTTGAGAATAAAATGGCCTGTGCATAGATATACCTGCTCAGGACATTCTATTATTGTTCAGCTTGCCTGTCAACAACCTGCCGGGCCTGGCCTGGCCAAACTCGTCATCAGTGAACGCATTGCGCCTCTGCTGCAATGGACGACTTTCACAATAGATTCCTCAGAGATAGCAGTCTCGTTATCAACTGTCCCAAACTCGACGATGCCCGATTCTATATCGAAAAGCTCGCTGATATTTTGTGGGTCAACAAAATCAAAGGACTGACCGTAGAATATGTGGTGAATTCTTGTTATCATGGCCTCAACCGCATCGCCGGCGAGTTGATGGTGAAGGTCGGACAAAATAATGGTGTTTGAAGATGTTACAATCGGCCTTCGGGGCAATGTTGAGAAGGTTGAGATGATTCAGCCGGAATAGGTTGGTTTTGCCTATGGTAGAGTTTATAAAATCCATAGCGTTTGGTTTCTGGGATACCGCGATGGAGATGTCGCCGTATTTGCTCTTCGGCTTCTTTATGGCGGGCGTTCTTTCCGTGCTTGTGTCGCAACGGCTCGTCGAAAAGCATCTGGGTGGCAACGGGATTTGGCCTGTCGTAAAGGCCTCTCTTTTCGGCGTGCCGCTGCCGTTATGCTCCTGTAGTGTCATCCCCGTTACAATGTCACTGCATAAGCACGGCGCCAGCAGGGGGGCGGCGGTATCGTTTCTGCTTTCGACCCCGCAGACCGGCGTTGACAGCATTCTCGTAACCTACAGCTTGCTTGGCCCGGTCTTTGCGATATTCAGGCCGTTGGCGGCATTCGCTACAGGCATCGTCGGCGGGGTGCTGGTCAATCTCTTCGTACGCCCCTCCGGTAGTGATTCGCAGCAGGCACCGCACTGCACGGATGAATGTTGCAGCGGCGAGCATTCCGCCGGCCGAATCACGCGGGCGTTCAAATACGGTTTTGTCACGCTCCCGCGGGATATCGGCAGGGCGATGCTGCTCGGATTGATTGTCGCGGCCTTTATCTCGGCGCTTGTGCCGGATGGCTTCTTTGCGGACAAACTCGGGACCGGCATTCTCGCTATGCTGGTGATGATGGCTATCGGGATACCTATGTATGTCTGTGCAACCGCCTCCGTCCCGATAGCGGCCGCATTGATGATGAAGGGCTTAACGCCGGGTGCCGCTCTGGTCTTTCTAATGACCGGCCCCGCTACCAACGCCGCCTCCTTCATAACTATCTGGAAGATTATGGGTAGGGCGACCGCAATCACCTACCTCGCCACCGTTGCTGGCTGCGCATTGCTAAGCGGCATCCTGCTCGACTATATTGTAAGCAGTGTTACTGTCGCACATATCGACCATCATCATACCTGGATGCTGCCGCAGGTTGTTAAATTCACCTCGGCCATTATTCTTTTTGCCGTGCTGGGTTTTGCTATAATGCAGCAGCGTAAAGTGGATGGATAAAAGCTAACCGCGTAACTTTTATAATGGAGGTATATACGATGGCAAAGACAAGTATGCCGCACACAGGCCACAACGAGCACCTTTGTTATTTGAACAATCTTGGTTTTCAACTCAGCAGCCCTAAGGAGTACAAGGCCCTTGTGAAGAACGCCAAATTCCTTTGCAGGATTTGTGGCCGGGTCGCCGCCAGCGAGGAAAATCTTTGTAAGCCCGTAGCTCTCTAAGCAGACCAATCGCCGTAGTTCAAATATCCTCACGCAGGAAAGTCCGGCGTCGCGGGCAAGTCCTATAATCAGCCGCGAAACCCTGGCATTTGTGCTCCTGTGACAGTTTCTGTCAGCGAGCATACCAGGATACATACGAAAAATACGCAATATCCTGCTCCTAAAGCAGGTTTTTCCCCCCTAAAACCTGCGATGGTTGTGCCGATAATCCTTTCAAAGGGTCTTTGCTTGTGCGCCGCGATTAGCTCACGTGCAGTCAATGCCTTAGTTGCCCGGTTTGGCTGTCAACCCTGTTTATCATTTTGGGGGTTAAAATCATGCGCAGCTTGAAACCGGTTCTGCTGCTGGAAGATGACAATATCGACGCTATGAGCGTGACGAGAGCAATAAAAGACCTCAAAGTTGCCAACTCTCTGGTCCACGTGGTCAATGGTGAAGAAGCGCTCGCGTACCTGCAGGATAGCAACAACGTCAAACCGTGCGTAATCCTGCTTGACCTCAATATGCCCCGAATGAACGGCATCGAATTCCTCAAAATAGTAAAAGCCGATTCCAAATTGCAGTGCATTCCGGTGGTTGCTCTAACCACCTCCAGGGCCGACCAGGATAGATTCGAATGCTTCGATAACGGCATCGCCGGCTATATAGTCAAGCCCACCAATTACGAGGGTTTCGTAAATGCTATGAGAATCCTCGACCTCTACTGGACGCTCAGTGAGCTGCCCGGCGGTAACGTTGAAACGACGGACGTTGAGCTTGAAAAGGCCACCTCCCACTAATCGCCCCCCCGGTGCCGGGCGGCGGCGATTTCGCTCCTGATAGTCACGATGGCGAAACTACGCCCGGGCGGATTCGAACCGTCGACCCCCGGTTTAGGAAACCGGTGCTCTATCCTTCTGAGCTACGGGCGCGACCTGGGCTTGATTATAGGCAAACCGACACCTTTTTGAAAAAGAAAAATTATCACCTCGGTTCTCCGCGATAAGGTTGTGACAGAATGAAAGAAGCCGGTCACAAGGCCGGCTTCTCTTTTTTCGTAGCTTTTCGAATCTGGCGGTTGCCGCTAATAGATAATCGCGGTTGCCTCCTCTATCTTCCTGACGACCTCCGAGACGTCATTGGGCTTAGACACGTAACCGTCAAAACCCTTCTGCAGCAGCGCCGTCGCCTCGCTGCTTGTCAGGTGGTTCGCAAGGGCGATAATCCTGATGGTCTGTAGTTCTTCGTCCGCCCGGATGTTCCTGCAGATTTCCGCGGCGTCTATCTCCTTGGCCAGCAGGTTTACAAGCAAGACGTGAGGCACAAACCTTTGAATTACGGTGCCCGTCTCGAAGTTGTTTTTGACTACCTTGACCTCGTAGTCGGACTTTGCCTTCAGCATCTCCGCGAGCTCCGATGCCGACTCGGTATTGCTGTCAACTATCACAACTCGCATCCTGCCCACGGGCAGCGCCGGCACCGGCATATTGTTCTGCTTCATAAAGCGAATCAACTCGTTGACTGGAATCCGGCGGTCCTTGCTGCCCGGTATCCGGTAACCCTTCAACTGGCCGCTGTCGAACCACTTTGAGACCGTCCGGGGCGCAACGTTGCAAATTTTCGCCACGTCGCCTGTCGTTAGAACGTTTTTGCCTTTCGCCATTTTCTTATCCTCGTTTCAGCGCAACTTCAGCATCTGCCAGTGGTTTATCGGCTTAAAAATGGGGGCTGTTTAGGACAGCCGTCCCACCGTCAAACCGAATACCTGATACGGGCTTTTGCCTTTATTACTACGTCCTATAAGCCGGAATGGTTCCACTTCAACCTGGTTGAGGATTAGAGGGCCCGTATTCGCTACGCTTCGCCGAGGCAAGCAGAGGACGGAGAACAGAAGACCGAAGACCGAAGACAGATGACAGAGGAGGGGAGACGACGGAAGATGGACGAGGGACGAGAAAAGACGAACGTCCAACCCGCCTACGGCGGGCAAGCATCGAACGCATTTCGATTTTATTCGCGGACTTGTCCGCCGAAGCTCCTGCCCTACATAGCGCGCAGTGCGGCGGAGGGTTAGCGAAGGTGGATTACGCCCGGCTTAGTTGTGAACTACCCGGCTTCGTCGAAGAACTACGCCGGGGTAAACGCCGAGGCAAGCAGATTTATCATTTTGATAAACTGGACCCTCCGTTTGCAAAAACAAAGAAGTTCACCCTCCCCGACAGCAGTTCCTGCGAAGCTGGAATCGAGGACAAGCGAGGGCACCCGCAGAAAAAATGCGGGTGCGGGGCTTGTTTTGGGGGATAAATGGGTCCCCTGTTGCAAAGCCAAAGAAGTGGATTCCCGGGGATGACGCAAAGCGTCAATTTCGCGGGTTTTTTTGAGATTGAAAAAAGACGGGGGTTGGGGTATTGTGGGGTCGGGAAATTACCGCAATGTAAGGGAATTTTATGGCAGAGGATGCTGTTCAAAAATACTTAACTGACATAGGAGAGATTTACCGAACCGGAGGAAGCGTCGCTGAGGAATCATATTACGGAGTGCTGGAGACGTTGAAGAAATCGGTGCTGCATCAGACATTCAGCGGCCAACTTGCGGAGGCCAGCGTATGAACGAATCCGAAACAAGAGCGGAATTAATTGTTCCCAAGGAGAGTTTTAAACGTGAAGCTTTATAAATTTCGACCGCTCGCCAATGATACAGATTTTAACCATCTGAAAGAAATTTTAGAAACTGGCAAATTTTATTGTTCAAAATTTCCAGACCTCAATGACCCCATGGAAGGTGTTTATCGTTTTTTAAATTATACCGAGGATAGAGCTGGCCTTATCAATTTAATTTTTAGGGAAAAAGAGAGTTATAAGATTTGCTCGTTTTCTAATGAAAATGCATTCTCTAATCCCATAATGTGGGGTTATTATGCCAACGGTTTTAGAGGAGTTGCGGTTGAAATAGAGGTCTGCGAAAAAGAAGTAAAAAAAATAAAATATGTGGATAAGATTCCAGGTTTTAAAGGAGATAATCCTAATGATGAAGCCGTAGAAATACTTACGACTAAACTTTCGCTATGGGAACATGAATGCGAGTATAGATTTTTGAAAAAAAGTTATGACAGTCGGCACAAAATAGGAAACATTACGGCTCTGTACTTCGGTGACCCGTACGAAAGAGCTAAAAACAAAAACAATATGATTGAAAATAGTGATGCTATAAGAAAATACTTAGAATTAAAAAATGGGATATTAACCATTACAAAAGAAAAAGAATTAGATGTGCATTCCGTTAAAATAGAAAATTACAAAGTAATAAAAATGATCCCTGATGAACGACAGAGATTCCATGAATGAGGCCGAAACAAGAGCAAAACATGTTGACCCCGCGCTGAAGGTGGCGGAGAAACAGATTCAGTTCAGCCGGATGGATATATAAAGGATATGCGCAGGCGAGACCCTGAGCTTGGAAAAGGGTGGGGACAAATTGTCATCCCCCTTGTGGTCGAAACCGACGGGGAGCCAGAGCAGAAAGGCAGGAGAAGGAATCGTCCGGAGTTGAGTTGTCAACACTTTGTCGACAACTGAAGACAGAGGCGGTAGATGAAAGGATTGAACCGTATGGAAACGACGAAGATAGCCATTTTCAGAGGCAAGCAGATAAGAAAAGCCATTCATAAGGACGAATGGTGGTTCTCGATAACGGATATTGTTGCGGCTCTAACGGACAGTGCTGACACAAAGCAGTATATCAAGAAAATGAGACAACACGACCCGCAGTTGAACTCCTACTGGGGTACAATTTGTACCCCCCTTGTGGTCGAAACCGACGGGAGAATTTATGGACAATAAGCTTGTGGTGTTTCGTGGAAAAGAGATTCGGCGAGTTCTTGAAAAGAACGAATGGTTGTTTTCCGTCGTGGACATCATCACCTCGCTGACAGACAGCGTTAATGCTCGTGATTATTGGTTTAAAATGAAAATTCGCGTGAAAAGCGAAGACGGGATTGAACTGTCGACAATTTGTCGACAGTTGAAAATGAAGGCGCCCGACGGCAAAATGCGTTTAACGGACTGTGCCAATACCGAAGGCATATTTCGCATTATCCAGTCAATACCAAGCCCCAAGGCGGAGCCGTTTAAGCGCTGGCTTGCGAGGGTGGGTTATGAACGAGTCCGGGAAATCGAGGACCCTGAACTTGGAACCAAAAGAACCCGCGCACTATACAAGGCCAAGGGGTATCCTGACGGCTGGATAGAGAAGCGTATGCGGGGCATTGCTATCCGCGAGAAATTGACGGACGAATGGAAAAATCGCGGCGTGAAAGAAGACACCGAATACTCAATACTCACCGCGGAAATCTCGAAGGCGACGTTCGGCCTGACGCCTTCACAATATAAACGGCTTAAAGGATTGAAGCGTGAAAATCTGCGGGACCATTTTAATGACCTCGAACTGATATTCAATATGTTAGGCAAGGCGGCAACGACGGAGATTGCGAGGGAAAAGGACGCGCGCGGTTTCACAGAGAACAAAGATGCGGCGAATAAAGGCGGTCGGATAGCAGGAAAAGCGAGAAAGGAACTTGAATCGCAGACCGGAAAGCGAGTCGTATCCCGTAAGAATTATCTGGAGGGACCTCCGGACAGAAAGGCATTGCCGGAGAAGGACGACCGATGAGCGAGGCACGTTTATCGGGATTAATTTCTTTGCTATTGGTGGTCCAAAGTGGGACCCACAATATCCGGCGGACGACGAGCGGGGATGCTATGGTTGTTTCTGGTATGACCCTGACGTTTGGCGCAAAGAAATAAACAGAGTCGTAGAAGAGCATAGAGGGTGATTAACGGCAGGTTTTACTACGATGGATAAGGATGGCGAAGAGGAAGTAATCGCCTTCCCCGGTTGCCGGGCAATAAAGTAAACAATGACAGGAAAGAATCCTACGAAAGTTGAGTCCCCTGCTGCAGAGCCAAGGGGCCTGGGCCCCGGATAACGACTTTCCGGGGTCTTCGCTACGCTACGAAGGGCAGGCGGGAAAGTAGATACTGGATCCCCGGCAGAAGACCAAAGGAGCTAACCCCGAGGACAGGAAGGCGAATGCTGGCGCAGGGCCATGAGGAAGATAGCAGCGGCAAAGGGTGGAAATATGGCTATACCTTTTCAATCTGAAGTTAGTTCGTTGTTCGTTGTTCATCCCGCCTTGCGGTGGGTAAACCCTGCCATAAAACAACGACAAAGAACCCCCCAACCGATAGAAGAACCCCCAATCCCAAACGGCGGGATTGGGGGCTAAACATTAAGCAATCCTCACGTAGGCACCCCCGCCCCCGCCATATCTTCCTTACCCTTTCGTAGCACTTATCCGTCATACATCTTATCCTCCTCAGGCGGACAAGTCTTTACCAGTCCCATAAGGGATGCTGCGCAGGCGATACGATGTTTACACGCCTGTGGCGGATTCCTTTCCTATACCAAATTTGAGGAAGTTTTCTCTTGACAACGCTGTTCTCTTCTGCTATAGGCAATCTGCTATCTGGTGCACAGGGTCAGGCGCCACCGAATCCCGGACCACTGTTGAGTTCGTCAAAAATACCCGCGATGGTGCGGCGTAAGTCCGCGACATCGCCTAAATCATAATTGACCGGACTTGCAACCTTGATAGACCTCCGGATGTGCTAAATGTCGTTTAGTTCAGGAGACCGTGGGGTGATGGCAGTCAAATTACGCCAATACGGTTGGGTAGCGCATCTACAAACTTTCGAGCAACCACTTGATAGCCGGCGCCGTCCGAAACAGCAACACAAGGCCGACCATAGTATTCACGGCCCGGCTGAACCGCACAACCTGAAAACTCCAGGGCACTCCTGCCATAACCGATTCCGCAAGCGGCCCTTTTCGTGCAACAATTCGGCTCCACTCGGATGGAAACCTGACGAACCAAAAGAACTCCTCGCACCCTTCCGGCGCCTTCTTGGCGTCGGAGATACTATAAATCGTTGTGGGCCTATGCCAACACACTCTCTGTTTCACGGATTCCATCGGGAGTTTCGTCGGCAAACCACGGTTTTTTTAAGGAAACTTTATTGGGCCGCGATGGTCGGGGGGAAAGGAGGTGCGATGGGGATAAACAAAGATAATTAACAGCAAAAAAGAGATTAGCAAAAAATTAAAAAGGAGAAAAAAAATGAGAAAGTCACATTTAATCGCAACTATAGCAATTGCTATGCTTGTTGCACTTTCCTCCAATGTATTGGCCGCTCAGGTGACGCAGAGCATCAAGTTCGACCACTTCGGCTATCGCCCCAACGATGTCAAGGTAGCAATCTTCACCGCCAATCCGGGAGCAACAGTGCAAATACGCAACACCAGTGACACGGTCGTTTACACCATTCCCACCAACGGCGGCTCAATTGTCAGCATGGGCGCCGCCGGCCAGCCCTCAGGCGACACTGTCTGGCAGGTAAACTTCACCCCCTTCAATACGCCCGGCAACTACCGCCTCTACAGCCCCTCCTTGAATCAGCAGTCCTACGATTTCAGCCTTTCAGGGAGCGTCTATAATGACGTGGGCAAGGTAGCGCTCAAGACCTACTACTACCAGCGCTGTGGCGTCGCACATCCTCAACCCTTCGCAGACCCCAAATGGGCTGACCCCTATGTCTGCCACGCCTACGAGACAGCGACTACCGCCGCGAGTCGGCAGCCGAACTATGGGACTCTGGACTTGAGCGGCGGCTGGCACGACGCCGGCGACTACAACAAGTATATATGGGGCGACCTCGAACTTGCGATGGTTTCGCTGATGCTCGCATACGAGAACAATCCCGGCATTTTCTATGACGGCCAGCTCACAATACCGGGCGGGTCTAACGGCGTGCCCGATATTCTCGATGAGGTAAAATTCGAGATTGACTGGCTTTTGAAGATGCAAATGCCCAACGGCGAGGTGCTTTCGCGGGTATGGGATGACTATGCGGGCGCCCCGGATAGCTGTCCGCCCTCCAACGCGGTTCAGCCGGAACACTATTACGGCCCCGACGTGGATTCGGGCAGTATCTTTACGGGCAGCGTCGCTATGTTCGCTCGAATTTGCCAGGGATTAGGCGACCCCTATGGCAACGTAGCGACGCTAAAGGCGGCGGCGATAAAATGCTGGAACAACTATCTCCTGAGCCAGGGCGATTCCACGCTGAAATGCTGGGCCGCGGCTGAGCTCTGGCGGTTAGACCCGAGCATTACCAGCGCCAGGACCTACGTGGAAAATTTCTATCCCGATTGGGCAGTCTGGTTTGATCCACTTACAGGAGATACACATGCAGCGTATTGCTATACTCAGACACCCGGCGCAGATCCGAATATAGTCGCTAAGATGAAGGAAGGCCTCAGTTGGACGGTGGCCAACTGCTTCGACAATATGGGCCCGTACCGTAACTCGATGAATATCGGATACTATTGCTGGGGCTCAAACAAATACCGCGGCTCCTTGGGCGTTTTGTTAGTTATGTGCGCAAAGCTCGGAGCAACGGGCTCTTATACCACAGCCCAAACTATGGAGCTTGCAGAGGAGTATCTGCATGCCTTACACGGCCAGAACGCTATGGGAATGGTTTATCTGACCAATATGGCCGCTTACGGCGGGGAACACTCCTCTTTCCAGTTCTACCATAGCTGGTTTGGCGCGGCCAAAGATGCTCAATCAAAGGCGTGGTATATCGGGATACCTCCCGGAGTGGTAGAACCCGACTTCCCGTATTTCAAAGGAGTGGATAATTACGGGATAAGCGATAACAATCCCTCTACATATGGTCCATGTCCGGGCTTTGTGGTAGGCGGGCCCAATAAAGATTATGATGGCGGTGCGACTCCGCCTCGCGGCGCAACTTATTACGAAAAATTCTACCGCGACTGGTCCAGTGACGCTCCCAACGGCTTTTACAGGACAAAGTGCTGGGAAATTACTGAAAATTCAATCAGTTACCAGGGGCCGTATGTCGCGTTGATCGCCGCTTTTATGTCGGCTGAGACGCCGCCCCCGCCCGACACAACTCCGCCTGCTGCGCCGAGTGGCCTGACAGCAACAGCCGTCAATTCCAGCCAGATAAATCTCGATTGGGCGAATAATAATGAAAGCGACCTTCTCAATTACACCGTTTACCGCAGCTTGACTTCGGGAGGACCATACACGATGAGAGCCGGAAATGTAACAGTAAGCGCATATTCCGATATCGGTTTGAATGCTTCCACAACTTACTATTATGTGGTGACGGCGACGGACACAAGCGGTAACGAGTCAGCTTTCTCCAATCAGGCAAGCGCCACAACGCCGAGCAGCGCCAATACGATGCACGTCAGCTCGATCCCCAATGGCGGGCAGAAGGGCAAGAACCCGGGCCGCTGGGCTGACGTCTGCATAGTTAACAACACAGGCGCGCCTGTTTCGGGCGCGACGGTGACCGCCACGTTCGAGGGATGGGATAACCAAACCTCAAGCAACATTATTGAGACCAAGTCGGGCGTTACCGACAGCGCCGGCAAGGCCCGCCTCACATCAGCCGTAGATACCGGCTCGTTGTGCGTTGATAACGTTACGCACGCGACACTTGTATATGAACCAGGGCAGAATGTGGTAACCTGCGTGAACTTCTGACCGTATTCGCGAAGGAGAACGCATAGTTCTTCAATGCTTCTCGATAGAGCAGCCCCGCTCGGAAACGAGCGGGGCTGCCACAGGTCTCGATGGTCGAGAGAAAAGGAGGTGTGACGGGGACAAACAAAGATAATTAACAGGCAAAAAAGATTAGCAAAAAATAAAAAGGAGGAAAAAATGAAGAAGACATATCTAATCGCAACTATGGCGCTGGCGATTGCGTTCGTGTCGGCCTCGCCGGTTTACGCTGCAAACGACAACCTGACCGTCAACACGGGGACCGTGCTGAATACGGTCACGTCCCCGTGGCTGGGCGTCAACTATGTCGCCTTCTGGGACAGCATCCAGGGCAGTGCCAAGAGCAGGGAAGCATGGCGCAACGCCGGGGTGGATATCATCCGCTTCCCGGGCGGAGCACCTGGCGACTGGATTAACTGGAGCAACCCCTACGGGGGCGGCTCGTCGTCCACGAGCACTATGGACCTGTGGAACTACGCCCAGGGGGTCGGAGCGAACGTCAAGCTGATGCTCCAGACGAACCCGACGGCGAACGTCGACGTGGGCGAAAGCGTGCCGAACGACTCGTCCGGCACACACGCCGCCGACTGGGTCACCTATTGCAAGAACAACAACATAGCCGTTCCCTACTGGGAGATCGGCAACGAAGCGGACATTGAGCTCGTGAACGACTACGACTGGGCGGCCTACCAGTGGTACCTCGACAAGTTCGGCGAGCAGGCCGCGGCCATGAAGGCGCGCGACTCCAGCATCAAGATCCTGGGCAACGTGGGCACGAACACCTGGTACTGGTGGGGCCTGCACAGTCTCGACATGTTCTTGCAGACGCACGGCAACAGGACTGGCACAGGCCTGGTGGACGCCGTCTCCGTGCATTGCTATGACTGCCCGACGCGGTCCACATGGAGCGATGTGATAGCCAACGCGCAGAACTGGCAGGGCCGCATGGACTATATCAAGTCGGTAATCCTGGCCAATGATACCCGGGACCTGCCGGTCTTCGTCACTGAGACCAGCGGCGCCCTTGGTCCTGGCTCCCCCGGCAGCATGGCGTCCCTGATGGCCCGTGCCTTGGGCGATGCTGACTGGATAGGCGCGTTGCGTAACAGCGGCGTGAAGGGCATTACCCTGTTCGGCTGCATCCACAACGTGACCCGGAACTGGGGCCTGCTCTACGGCTCCGGCGAGAGAGGGCCCAGCGGTGGGGAGGACTCACCCACGCCGGGCTACTACGTCCTGCCCATCTGGACCAAAGTGGGGAACACGGTCGTACAAGTCAACGGTCTGACCGATCCCGCCCAGACTCTCAGCGCGTATGCCAGCACGAAGGCCGGCAGCGTGCAGGTCGTGGCCATCAACAAGACGAGCGCTGCACGCTCCGTGGGCGTGAGCTTCGTCGGCTTCGACCCGACCGGCAAGGGCGTAGCCATCTACGAACTGAGGCCCCAGAGCGGCGGAACGAGCAACACATCGGCCTATTACAACGGCGTGCTGATGCCTGATCCCGGTGCGGCCAGCCTGCCCGACCCGGCCACCGACACGTGCATCGGCAGCACCTACACCAGGACTGTGCCGGCCTACTCGATCACGTTGCTCGACTTCAGCGCGGCCATACCGAGCGCGCCGAGCGGTCTGAGCGCGACGGCAGCGTCGTCCAACCAGATCAACCTGACCTGGACCGATAACTCGAACAACGAGGACGGCTTCAGGATCGAGAGGAAGACGGGCGCGGGCGGCACGTATGCCCAGATCGCCCAGGTGGCCGCCGGTGTGACAAGCTACCAGAACACCGGCCTGTCGGCGACCACAACGTATTACTACCGCGTGCGGGCCTACAACGCGGTCGGCAACTCCGCCTACTCCAATGAGGCGAGCGCCACCACACCGGGAGCGACTGTGCCGAGCGCGCCGAGCGGGCTTAGCGCGACGGCAGCGTCGTCCAACCAGATCAACCTGACCTGGACCGATAACTCGAACAACGAGGACGGTTTCAGGATCGAGAGGAAGACCGGTGCGGGCGGCACGTATGCCGAGATCGCGACGGTCGGTGCCGGCGTAACGACGTATCAGAACACCGGTCTGGCAGCCAGCACGACCTACTACTATCGCGTGCGGGCCTACAACGCGGCGGGTAACTCGTCCTACTCTAATGAGGCGAACGCCACCACGACGCCGAGCAGCGGGGGCACGATGCACGTCAGCTCGATCCCCAATGGCGCGCAGAAGGGTAAGAACCCGGGCCGCTGGGCCTACATCTACATAGTTGACAATGCCGGCGCGCCTGTTGTGGGCGCCACGGTGACCGCCACGTTCAACGGTTGGGATAACGGAACCCAAAGCAACGTGATCGAGACCAAGTCGGCCGCCACCGGCAGCGACGGCAGTGTCCGTTTTCAATCAGTCGTAGACACCGGCTCGATGTGCGTGGACAACGTGACGCACTCGACACTGACGTATGACTCCGGGCAGAACGTGGTGACCTGCGTGAGCTGGTGACCGTATCCGCAAGGGAGAACGCATAGCCCTTCAACGCTTCTCGATAGAGCAGCCCCGACGCACCAGCGTCGGGTCCGTTCTTCGTCTGACGCCGGGTGCAGGAGAAGCCCTGGCCGCCACAGGCCGCGATGGTTGGAAGAAAAGGAGGTGTAAATGGGATAAACAAAGGTAATTAACGGGCAAATAAGAATTAGCAAAAAATCAAAAAGGAGGAAAAAATGAAGAAGACGTATCTAATTGCAGCCATTGCGATGGTATTGTTTCTGGTCCAGCCGGCCGGAGCTTATAATTACGGCGAAGCGCTCCAGAAGTCGATTTACTTCTATATGCAGCAGCGCACCGGCGACTTGCCTGCCAATAACCCGGTGATATGGCGGGCTAACTCGTGCCTGAATGATGGGGCCGATGTCGGGCTGGACTTGACGGGCGGCTATTTGGACGCAGGCGACAACGTGAAATTCGGCCTGCCAATGGCCTCAACGGTAGCGACGCTGAGCTGGGGTGTTTACGAATATCGAAGCGCCTTTACCAGCGCCGGCCAGCTGGATAAAGTTCTCGACACCATTAGGTGGGGGACCGACTACTTCATCAAATGTCACACCGGCACGAACGAGTTCTACTATCAGGTTGGTGGCACAAGCGACGACCACGCCTGGTGGGGCCCGGTTGAGGTAATTGAAGAGGTAATGGTCCGGCCATCGTTCAAGGTTACCGCCGCATCACCCGGCTCGACCGTTGTCGGCGCGACGGCTGCGGCCCTTGCGTCGGCCTCCATCGTCTTCAAGCCGACCGACCCAGCGTATGCTTCCACCTGTCTGACCCACGCCAAGCAGCTATTCGACTTTGCCTACTCCACCAAGAGCGATGCCGGCTATGTCACGGGGGGGCCCTATGGGACTTCCGGATTCTGGGACGAGCTGTCGGCCGCTGCCGCCTGGCTTTACTTAGCGACCGGGGATACATCCTACCTGGATAAGGCCGAACTCTGCGCGAACAACTGGGGCAAGGAAGGGCGGCGAGGCACAGTTTGGAGCTACAAGTGGACCCACTGTTGGGATGATATGCATTACATGGCCCAAATCCTGCTGGCGCGTGTCACCGGAAAGCAGATATATATCGACTCTATCAACCGTAATTTCGCCTATTGGATTCCTGCCTACAAGAGCACCTATGGGAGCAGCATCCCAGGATATGATGGGACAAGTATCACATACACGCCTGGAGGATTAGCTTTTCTCGACAAGTGGGGCTCTCTGCGCTATGCAACACAGACGGGGTTCGATGCATACGTCTGGAGCGACTTTGTAACAGATACGACCAAGAAGACTATTCTTAGGACGTTTGCAGATAGCCAGGCGAATTATGCATTAGGGAGCAACCCGCGCGCCAGTAGCTACCTGATCGGTTTCGGCGTCAACCCGCCGAAGAACCCGCACCACAGGACCGGACATGGGCCGTGGTACAACAACATTAACGACCCGGTCAACAACGCACACACGCTCTTCGGGGCGCTGGTCGGTGGGCCAGATGCAACGGACAGCTACGCTGATGTGAGAACCGACTACGTAATGAACGAGGTGGCGTGTGACTACACCGGGGGCATAGTCGGCATACTGGCGAAGATGTACTCACTGTATGGCGGGACTCCGCTGGCCAACTTCCCACAGAATTACTTCGGCTCACCGTTCGAGATTTACCGGGATGAGTACTTCGTCCGGGCTCGGCTCTACAATGAGAGCGCCACTTCCACGTGTATACTTGGCTTTATGTCTAACCGCTCGGCTTGGCCAGCGACTGTGAAAGACAAGCTGTCGTACCGCTACTTCTTCGATTTGACCGAGACGTACGCCGCGGGATACACGGTGAATGATATCACGGCGACGCTGAACGATGGGGTAGCAACACTCTCTGGTCCGTTCCACTGGGCTGGGTATGTCTATTATGTTGTCCTCGACTTCACGGGGATAAATATCTCTCCGGCTGACCGGGATAAGTGTCAAAAATTGTCGAGATTCACCCTGAGCGCGCCAACGGATGCCGCTTGGGATCCGACGAACGACTGGTCACGCCAGGGATTAGTCAACTCGCCGTTTAATTACAATCCGACTGACCTCACGGGATTTACGGATTACATTCCCGTTTACGAGGCCGGCGTGCTCCTCGCAGGGCTGGAACCCGGCTCAGGCCAGCCGCCGCCACCGCCTGTCCTCCACGTGAGCAACATTACTATGGTGACGGCCAGGTCCGGCGCGTCCTATCTGGCCAAAGCCACGGTGACTATTGTTGATGCCGGCGGCACACCCGTCAGTGGAGCCACCGTGTCCGGCACCTTCAGCGGGCTCACGAGCAGCAGCGTAAGCGGCGTTACCGGCGCCGACGGCAAGGTGACGCTGTCCTCGGGAACGACCAAGGTTCACGGGAGCTGGACCTTCTGCGTGGACAACGTGACTAGGACCGGCTCAACTTACGACTCGGCAGCCAACGTTGAAACCTGTGACTCTGTAAGTTACTAAGGTTCGCCTTAAAACCGGCTCGTCCTCCCAACTCCGAAGTTGGGAGGACGAGCTATTATTGACGTAGTCGAGACGTTCTACGCCGAGTGGGACAGGTGACAGACAGGGTAGTCCCTCGCGCACGCGCGCGTAAAGGCGCCGGGGGCAGAAGTTCGAATCCTGTCGGGCGTAGTTTCACAATCGAGGCGATGAGAGGGAATGTCGCCGACTATGCTCGTTGTGCGACGTTGACATTGTATCGGCACTTATGCCGGTCAGTTTCAGACAGATTTTTCAATCTCCATGTCCGTCGTTTCAGCGTCGCTGCCGGGCAGCTTTTTTTGCAACTGTGTGGTTGGTATTGGCGGGAAAAAACCAAATCATAGCCAAACAGGATTTACCCGCCTTCGCAGAAAGCCACGGGCTTTGGGCTGCGGCGGGCTTCACCCCGACGAGTTGCACGTGGATGAATGCGAAAAGGGTATCCGCCGGAGCCTTTGGCGTAGGTGGATGTGCTTCGGCGGATTCCGCCGAAGATGGAAGTGCCACGGGCTCTGCCTGTGGGCACACCGGCAGGGCGGAAAGTGTTTGGCTTTCTCTCGCTCGAACAGTAAAATCTCTGGGTGGCATCCGGCTACGGTGTGGCGTTTTGGGCCGGGGTTTTCCGGCTCTGCTCCGACTTGGTGTTTTGCCAAGAAGAAAACGCCTGGAATAGACCTACGCCGGGACGAGTAATCTGAGTTTGACGCGATGAGGAGTCGTTTATGCGAATATACCTGTCACGTCCGGACATTACAGAAAGAGAAGTTCAGGCCGTCACTGAGGTGCTTAAAAGTCCCAATCTTTCGCTCGGCCCCAAGCTTGGCGAGTTCGAGCAGGCCTTTGCCGGCTACATAGGCAAAAAACGCGCCGTCGCCGTCAACAGCGGCACAAGCGGCCTGTATCTGTGTATGCTTGCCCTCGGTATCGGGCCGGGAGACGAGGTGATTACAACGCCCTTTACCTTCATCTCCACTTCAAACGTTGTTCTGATGGCGGGCGCTAAACCCGTCTTTGTTGATATCGACCCTGTAACTTTGAACATTGATCCCAATAAAATTGAACGCAGGATAACAAAAAAGACAAAGGCGATTATGCCGGTGGAGGTTTTCGGCAATCCAGCCGGCTTCGATAAGGTCTGCCAAATTGCCGATAAGCATAAAATTACTGTTGTTGAGGATAGTTGCGAGGCGCTCGGCTCGGCGCTTAATGGCAAAAAGGCCGGGACTTTTGGCAAGTTGAGCACTTTCGCCTTTTATCCCAATAAGCAAATCACCACGGGCGAAGGCGGCATCATTCTCACAGACGACGATAAATTAGCGGATATGTGCGCTTCCCTTCGCAATCAGGGCAGGGGGGTCGGCGGTGGCTGGCTCAGCCACGAACGGCTGGGTTTTAACTATCGCCTAAGCGATATCAATTGTGCCCTCGGCGTCGTCCAGCTTTCGAGAATCGAGGAAATAAAACGCAAACGCAAACAGGTTGCCGAATGGTATCAGGAAAATCTCGCTGGTGATGACCGTCTGATTGTTCCGACCGAGCCCGCTGGCTGTGATATCAACTGGTTTGTCTTCGTTGTTCGCCTCGCAGACAGGTTTACTCGCCAGAATCGCGAGAAAATTCTCCAGACAATGCGTGACGCCGGCATACAGGTAAGCAACTATTTTACGCCTGTTCACCTTCAGCCGTTTATGGTTGAACGCTTCGGCTTCAAACCAGGCGACTTCCCCATAACCGAATCCGTCGCCGACAGGACAATCGCTTTGCCTTTCTACAATAATCTTAGCAAAGCCGATATTGCTATTGTCTGCGATGAGCTTCGCCTCGCTATCGAGTCCTTGTAAAAAGTAGGGCGGGGCTTGCCCCGCCGGTTTCTTCGCATGAAAAAACGCCGTCGGGCATTTACCCGACGACGTAAGGTTCTTGACGGTTGCCGACTACCGGACGTAGAGGATATGCACTACTTGGGCAACTGGTTCTCAGCCACCTCGCGCACCGTCAGGTCCGCGTAGATGACGCGATACATCTGGCTGCCAGCCGGGCGATACCAGAATATCGGCGTATTGGGGGTATTGACCTTCACACCGTTACCCGCGTAGCGCCAGTTGCTCTCTTGAGGCAGTTTGGCCACGAAGAGCAATGCATTAAACATCTGTTGAGGATTAACCTTGTCCCACGCAGAGCTTTTGAGTTTGCCCTGTTTGGCCATATCCATAGTGACCTTGGCTATCTCGGTACCAGCCACCATTGGCGGGAATGTCTCATCGGTATTTCCATTGGCCCACCATCCCAGCCAGGCTACGAACGTCTCTTCCGTCTGGATGGCAACGTCGCTTTTCATCTCGACGCCCATCGGCTTGTACCCCGCCGGCGGTGTCAAACTGAACAGCGAATCATCCAGCTCGACATCGAACTTGATGTTCTTGATTATCCGGTCCATCCCCGGGGCGCTCGTATATTTCTGCTCCACCTGCACAAGGTCGCCGGTCCTTACGTCCAGCCAGACCATCGTGGTGAGGTCGCCTTGCGTCACTCTGTATCCATCGCAGGCAATGCCGTCTATCTCCTTTGTGCCAAGGTTCTCATCCGCCTTCGCCGGCAGGTTCTTCATCGCCTCGATAGAAGCTAAAGGCCCCTGTTCACCGGTCTTATCGAGGTTCTTTATCTCGCCGAGTGTATAGCCACCCCCCGGCACGATTGATATCATCTTGCCGCTGGTGCCATCGACAACCGCGACATAACCGTCAACGGTCGTTGTCCGCAGCCAGCCGGGGTCCTTGTATGCCATCTCCGTTCTCACCGTCTCGCTATTGCCCTGGTTGGTCTGTGTAATCAGCGTAAAGACCACCGTCTGGGCGTTTCGAAGCTCTTGAACGACCTGGGCATAAGCGCTCGTTCCAGTCAGGAACTGAACGCACACCAGGCCTGTGATGACAATGACGGCAGCCGCCGCCACTAATCTCATTGGTCTGTTTTGCATAATCGCTCTCCAAACCCCGGTTTGACGGGATTGTTTTTCCTGTTGCCATTGGCGACGTGCAAAAGCAGCCAGCAGCTCCTGCTCCAGCTTATCGCGGTGACGATAATCGGGCTTGTCGTCGAATGTTACCTTTTTGAGCAGTTCTTCGAATTGTTTTTCATCGTGATTCATATTGTCACCTCCTGCCCATTGAGTTGGGCTGAAGAGATATGCTTTCGCAGCTTCTCTAAGGCCCGCGACAACTGGCTGCGGACCGTTCCGGCGCTTGTGCCGACCACCTCGGCTATTTCCTCTAATTTCAGGTTTTCAAAAAAACGCATTGTGACGATAGCTTGAAACTCCGGCTTTAGCGTGAGCATTGCCTTCTTTACGACGGCCGTTTTCTGTTCCGATTCGTCAGGATGCGACTCTTCGCCGGTTTTATCATTGTTGGACCACTGCCGGACCCAGGTCAGAATCGCGCTTCGGCGAATGGTCTTTCTCAAGTGCTCGTTTACGGCGTTCGTCGCTATCCTGTAAAGCCAGTTGCGGAATTGCCTCTCGTTGCCGTCGAATGTCTGGAAGTTCTCCATCATACTAAGGAAAACCTCCGATGTGATGTCTTCTGCCGTGGTTCTGTCAAAGAGCCGATGCGCGCAGTACCTGAATATCGTGTCATAGTGACGAAAATATAACCTTGTGAAAACCCCGGGGTCACTTTTGGCTTGCGTCATCAGGTCCGGCTCGAAGTTGAACCCACTAAGTTCGCTCACGCCCATCATTCTGCTCTCTAAATCGATTTGTAAAGTTCTGGCTATCATCGCAATTATAAATGCGCGGCAGCCCAAAACGCGGCAGTAAAAATGTTAAAATTTGATTAGTATCAGGTTATTGGTTTGTAACTACCTATGGCGACTATACTTACAGTTAAACAATAAGGTCGATTATCTTTGCCGCCGGTAGTCTGGCTCTTATGATTTCCCCGGTTAAATTCACCCATTTGCCGCAGCCGTCAAGAACGACACTGTCGCTGCTTGCGACTATTGCCTCGCTTTTTATCAGCCGGGCATCAGGGCTGATGACAAGCTCGATTTGCCAGCCTGCGGTGAGCTTGTCGAATCCGTGCCAGCGATTCTTTTCAGAGAGCTCACGGATGAGCGTCTTTAGCCGGCCGCTGTTTGATACGGGACTGTCTAACAGCCATAGCACCTGGACTATGTTGTTTTCCTGCAAAAAGTCACCGATAAGTTCAACGGCTGGTATCGTTTCGGTAACTTTGCGATACGTCCCGTGAATGCTCGCCAAATCCCGATAGCAACCGTCGCGTCCTTTGAAAATCATCCCTCCGCTCATCGCCGCTTCAATGGTTATCAAAACGTTATATCCGTCAATTGCTATCGCCTGTCCCGTTGCCTCGTCGATATTCAACTGTCGGCTTTTGCGGCCGGCCCGCTGCTCATCTGAGCAGGAGCTTCGCATCACCGCTAATCGCTGCCTTTCGGTAAGTGCGAACCGGTCGCCCACCAGCTTTAGTGAACTCTTTTCCGCGTAACCTTTGGTCAGCAGAAGTGAGTAGTCGGCGACCGCCCGGCGAATGTCGGGTATCCTGGCTGCCGCAAACAATTTTTCATCCGAAGGGTGTTGCCCCCTGTGACTTCGCTTGTCGGGCATAACGCACTTTCTATTTATTATTTTCGATTTTATATTTTCAATTTATGACTCGGACTGCGCAGCAGTGACCTTCGTGGAGCATCCTTTGGAAAATTGAAAATAGAAAATAGTAAATCATAATTCACCCGATTTATTGCTTTGGCCTTTCGGCCTCTAATCGCCGGCCCAGCTTTTCGAGCCGGTCTGCGTCCTCCATACGGCCCTTGCTGAGCATATACCGGATGCCCTCGTTCAATCGCCGCTTCGCCTCCTCATATTGCCCCTGGGCGGCAAGCGCCTCCACCACTGCCAAATGGTGTGTGATATTATCCGGGTCCTGGTCCAGGGCCTGCTCGAAGTATAGCGTCGCCTCCTGCATATTACCGCTTGCCGCCTCAACCTGGCCGAGACGCGAAAACGTCTCAGCAGAACCGCCGTTGCCGGCCAGTTCCGCCCGCAACAGCTCTATCGCGCTGGCGAAGTGCTTCGATGCCCCTTCAGCGTCGCCGAGTTTTTTCAGGACCAATCCAAGATTGTAATGAAGGGTTGGCATTATAACTTTGCTCTCTTCTACTTCACTCTCCGCCAGCGCTGAACGAAACGCAGCAGCAGCGTCCGTCAGCTTGCCGTGGTCTGCTAAAATCTGTCCCATCAGATAGTTTACCCCCAGCGAATAGGCCGGACAGGTGCGAATCGCCAGACGGTACTTGCTGACGGCCTTTTCCCATCTGCCGGCTGTATTCAGTTTCTCTGCCTGCCCGATGTATTTCTCCGCCGTCTCTGCGGCTGATGCCTGACGCACAAGAGGCGCCATAAAATTCTCGACGGGGCCATAGTCGTCATCGAGTATGGTCCGACCGCCTTTTGCCTTAAGCGCCGCAAAATCATCGTCGTCGAAGACCCGCAACGATGAGTTTGCCAACTGTTCCTCGGCGTTGAGGTTTTCAAGATTGACCGGCCTTTTGCCCGCTATCACTATGAAATTGGCCGGCAAATCGGGACGTGTCGGCCTTGTTACCACATAAACGTGCGGAAACGTCTGCCTGACGGTGCTGACGAGACTGGCGAGAAATTTGCCGCTGTCGAACGTATCAATCAGGTTCACCATATACAAGCCGTCCGCCGTCAGTATGGCGAAAATCTTCTCATTAAACTGCCGCGTCACCAACTGGAAGGGCACGGACATATCGTTGAATGCGTCCATATACACGAAATCATACTGCGGTATCTCTTTGCCAAGACGCTTTCTTTCTAACAGTTCGTCAACGTAGTTGCGGCCATCAAGGTTAATCGTGTGAATCGGCGTATCTGCGGGCAGCCCGAATGCCCGCGTCGCCGCCTCTGTTACTGCCGGGTCGATTTCGGCCACGTCCACGCGACTTCCCGGCCAGACGTCCAGAATATATCGCGGATAAACATATCCCCCGCCTCCTATCGACAACGTGCAGAGTTTTTCTTTGTCCATCGCGGCTCTGTGGGTCACCGCACCATACACCCGCGCATAGAAAAGTCGAAGTTCTCGTATGTTGCCCATTATCATCCTGCTGTGGTTCTTCATATTGTCCTGGACGAACTGCCGTTCGTCGGGCTGTTTGGTTAACTGGCGGACCGCTATGTAGCAATACTGACTTTCGGCCTCATACAATAAATCCGGTGCGCGCGTTTGCCTGAGCAATATCGTCGAACCGAGACGCTCTGCCCATACCGCGGGCATCGTCCCGACGGCTATCAGGAACGCAACAAAGGCGGTGTATGCGCACGTCGTGACTGACTTCGGCAGGTAAACAAAAGCCCCCAGCAACATTATCCCTGCAACCAGCCACAATGTATTAACCGTCCCGATAGCTGCGATGAGCCAGAAGCCCGCCAGAAATGTCCCCAATATGCTTCCCGCGGCGCCAAGCGCATACATCCGGCCTACGGTCCGGCCCCTGGGCTGATTTGACTCCAGCGCCATTTTAATCGCCACGGGAATTATGGCACCTATTAGTATCGATGGAATGAAAAATACCGTCGCTATATGTCCTATGACTCGTGCTGCCAGGCCGAGGCGCCACAGAAGCGTCCATTCGCCAACCGGATTATTGAGGGCGATGGCCGCAACGCAGGCCGCCGAGCAGGCGCCGAACAACCAGCCGATGGTTTGCCGGGTGCAGAACCGGTCTGCCAGCCGACCGCCGAGGTAGTTGCCGGTTGTCAGGCCCGCCAAAGTCACCCCTATTACGGTTGTCCAGGTGTATAGTGATGACCCATACTGTCTCGCAGCTAATCGACCAGCCACAAGTTCGAGCATCATAACACAAGCGCTTGAGACAAATACGGTTGTTCCTGTCGCCAGCACGGGCAGTAATAAACCGTTTTTAGTTTTGTCTGTTGCGCTTTTAACTTGCATCAGATATGAAGTATAGGGCAACGGTTTTTTCGCTGCAAGCCGATTATCTCCTGCCGTCGGCGGCGGAAACAAATTGACATCGGCGTCCGCTATTTCTACCATTTACTCTAATCCGGTTTTTAATGCGGAAGGACCAGATGTCAAGCCACAACTTAGCACGGATTACGATAGATGACCTGGACATAATTGGTTATTCGGTGGCCGGTGAAGAGACCGTCGTCGCTATGCCGCAACTCGACGTCTGCTTCGATATCGGCAAGGCCCCGAATCAAATCATACCCATAAATTACGTCCTGCTCACCCACGGCCATATGGACCACGCCGCCGGTATCGCGTATTACCTGTCTCATCGCAACTTTTGCGGGCAGTCCGCCGGCACGATTTTGGCGCCTGAAAACCTCCTGCCCCCGATGAGGGATATTATCGAGGCCTGGTCGCGCCTCGACGGCAACAAACTGCCTGCCAATCTTGTCGGCGTCAAGCCAGGGGACGAATTCCGAATAAAGCCTAACCTCGTTGCGAGGGTCTTTCCCACTAAGCACAGCAGGGGCTCCGTCGGTTATACCGTCATCGAAAAACGCAAAAAGCTTAAAGCTGAATATGCCGGATTGACCGGCCCGCAGATTGTGGAATTAAAAAAACAAGGCGTTGAAATCGATAATCCGGTTGAGATACCGATAGTAACCTACCTCGGCGACACCCAGTATGTCGATTTCTCCCAGCTAAATTACATCGCCGAGAGCAAAATCCTCATCGCCGAGTGCACCTTCTACATTGACGAGCACGCCGACAGGGCTCAGGCGGGCAGGCATATGCACATCACCGAGTTCGCCCAACTGGTCGGCAAGCTCAACAATCAGCATATTATCGTCACCCACACCACCCAGCGGACGTCTATGCGGGAAATACGAAAGATATTAAAAGATGAGGTGCCGGCGGACAGGTTCGACAGGATTGTCCTGCTTATGGATAAAACCTAAAGACCACTATTTCTGCCGATACCGTTGACCCGTCTTGTAAAGTTCCATTCGATTCTTAATCTCCCCGGCCAAATCTTCCCTGCCGCCTGCCTTTGCTGCGTCAATGGCCTGCTGGGCTGTTCTTACCGCGTCCTCGAAGCTTCCCCCGGCGGCGTATGCTGCCCCCAGAGTATCCATAAACATAGGTTCCTTATACCCGGTCAGCTCACAGGCACGTTTGGCAAACTCAATGGCCCTGTTGGCATCCTCAACCGAGGCGTCGTCGATTGTGGCCATCTCCCAGGCCAAATTGTTTAAAGCATCGGTATTATCGGGCTTTAACTCCACTGCCTTTGTCCAATTCTCAATTGCCCGCTCATACTTGCCTAATTGACTATAAGCTTTACCAAGGTTTATATACGCCTCCACCTGGTCGGCGTTTATTCGCAGGGCCTCGTTGAGGTATGTAATCGCCTCGTCCGTTCTGCCCGTTGCCAGCAGTGCAGCCCCCATTTTGTTGTGAGCATCCGGAAATTTAGGGTCCTGCCTTAAAACCTCGGTGAGATGTTTTATTGATTCGTCGTATTTCTTCTGCATCCCCAGCGCCAATGCAAGAAAGTAGTGAACTTCCGCGGTTTCCTTTCCGCGTTTTATAAGCTCATTAAAGCACGCAATGGCTTCGTTGAGCTTTCCCTGTTTTAGTAAAATGTTAGCTAAATTTTTGCGGGCGTCGGTGTATGCCGGGTTTATTCGTAGGGCATTGTTAAGGTGCAGCACGGCCTCGTTGAGACGGCCCTCTTCAACCAGGGCGTATCCGTAGCAGTTCTCTGCGATTGAGTTGTTTCTGGTTACCTTCAGGGTGTGCTCAAACAGTGTCATATCATTCTGCCAGAGTCTCACCTGCATTCGCGTAAGGATAATCGCGGACGACAGCATCACCCCGGCCAATACCGCCATAATGACCTTCAAACGAGGCCGGCTGGCAACGAGGTCTTTGCCGGCCCAGGCGACAATCATAAGCAGACCCAGCATTGGTATATACATATATCGGTTGGCCATCGCCTGTGCGCCGGACTGGACCAGTCCTATCACGGGGACAAGCGTCCCGACATACCATAACCAGCCAAACGCTGCATACTTTCTGCGTCTGCCAATATAGATGCTCAGGACCGATATCAGGACAAATAGCAATGTGCAAACCACCGCTGCGGATTTTATAAGGTTTGCATGGAGCAGCGGATAAAGCACAGCCAACCGGCTCGGCCATATCAGTTTTCCAATGTAATTTATATAGGAGATAAACATGTTGGAGATTCGGTAATCTAACGATATGTTCTCCAGCGTAGCCAGCGCCCCTCCGCTTCGTTGTGCAATGAATGTCGCCACGCCAAGAATCGCCGACAGCACCAAAAGAGGAACCTTCTCTATCAACAACCGTCCCACTGGCACAGTCTTCCCGGCAGGGTGACTCCCCAGGTTAAGCCGCCCAAGAGGCCAGTAATCTAATAGAAGCAATGCCAGCGGAAGGGTAACAACAGTGGGCTTTGTCATAATGCACAGCCCATAAACCAAAAACAGCAATATATATCGGCCTGTCCTCGGTCGTTTTGTGTACCAAATATAGGCGAGCATGGTCAGCAGCCAAAACAGGCCGCCTAAAACCGTCTTTCGCTCGGCTGCCCAGGCAACCGACTCTACTTGAATCGGGTGCAGCGCAAAGACCGCCGCTACAAATGCGCTTGCCCAGGTTGCCCCAGTCATTTCCGCGAGAATCCAAAAAAGAAGCAGCGCATTAGCAATATGAAATATCAGACTGACTAAGTGATGCCAGAATGGGTTCAGCCCGAAAAACTGGCAGTCCAGCATATTTGTGATTGTAGTGAGGGGATGCCACATATAATAATGCGGCTGCGTAAATGCCCGGCCAAGCGTTCGCCACCTTATCCCGTCCTTTATTTCAGGATTTCGGGTGATGTATCTGTCGTCGTCGTAGTTGACGAATCCATTGTGCCGCATCGGCTCGTATGCGATAAGCGTTGATACGACGAGGGATGCGGTTATAAATAATATCTGCTTTTTGTTAAATCCTGTTGTCATTCTATTTCTGTCGATACCTTTGACCCGACTGGTAAAGTTTTATCCGGTTCTCAATCTCACCAGCAAAGTCTTCTCGGCCGCGGGCCTTTGCGACCTCGACGGCTTGCGAAGCCGTTGTTACCGCGTCGTTGAACCTGCCCGCGGCGGCGTATGCAGCAGCCAGAGTATCCAAAAGTTCTGGTTCATTATACCCCTTAAGCTCACACGCACGCTGAGCAAACTCAATTGCCTTGTTTGCATCCTGAACGGATATATTGCTTGCCGTGGCCAGCAGCCACGCAAGATTGTTCAAAGTGTCGGCGTTGTTGGCGTCCAGTTGAACCGCCCTGAGCCAGTTCTGGATTGCTTGCTCATACTGGCCGAGTTGGGTGTGGGCCGTGCCGAGATTCACATGCACCTCAGCCCGGTCAGGGTTTATTCGCACCGCTTCGTTGAGCTGCGCAATGGCCTCCTTTGTTCTCCCTGCCGCTAACAGTGCTGTCCCCATTCTGCGGTGTGCGTCTGGATATTTGGGGTCCAAATCCAGTGTCTTGGCATAGTATTTTATGGCGTCGTCATATTTTTCTTGCATACCCGACGCCACGGCCAGATTGTAGTACACTTCCGCGGATTCCTTCCTGCGCTTTATAAGTTCATTAAAGCACGCAATGGCTTCGTTGAGCTTTCCCTGTCTTAGGAAAACCTTGCCCAGATTCTTGCGGGCTTCGGAATATGTAGGACTTATACGCACCGCATTGCTCAGGTGCTGTATGGCTTCGGTGACGCGGCCCTCATCAAACAAAGCGCATCCATAGCTGTTTTCTGCTATCGAGTTGTTTTCGGTAACCTTCAGGGCATGCTCAAACAGCGCCATACTATTCTGCCAGTGTCTCACCTGCATGCGGGTGAGGATAATTGCGGTAAATAACACGACTCCGGCTGATACCGCTGCGACAATTCTCCAGCGAGGCCGGTTGGCAATAAGGTCTTTACCGGCCCAGGTGGCAATGATGAGCAGGCCCAGCATTGGTATATACATATATCGGTTGGCCATCGCCTGTGCCCCGGACTGGACCAGTCCTATCACGGGGACAAGCGTCCCGACGTACCATAACCAGCCAAACGCTGCATACTTTCTGCGTCTGCCAATATAGATGCTCAGGACCGATATCAGAACAAATAACAGTGTGCAGATTACTACTGTGGTATTTGAAAAATCTGCGCGGGGGAGCGGATAGAATACGGCCAGTCCGCTCGACCATATCATTTTACCAATGTAGCTTATATAGGAGATGAACATATTTGAGATTCGGTAATCTAACGATACATTCTCCAGTGGGACGACCGCTCCTCCGCTTCGTTGTGCGATGAATGTCGCCACGCCAAGAATCGCCGACAGCACCAAAAGAGGAACCTTCTCTATCAACAACCGTCCCACTGGCACAGTCTTCCCGGCAGGGCGACTCCCCAGGTTAAGCCGCCCAAGAGGCCAGTAATCTAATAGAAGCAATGCCAGCGGAAGGGTAACAACAGTGGGCTTTGTCATAATGCACAGGCCATAGACCAAAAACACCACTATATATCGTCCTGTCCTCGGTCGTTTTGTGTACCAAATATAGGCAAGCATGGTTAGAAGCCAGAATAGGCCGCTGAGCATTGTCTTTCGCTCGGCTGCCCACGCAACCGACTCTACTTGAATCGGGTGCAGTGCAAAGACCGCCGCTGCAAATGCGCTTGCCCAGATTGCTCCAGTCATTTCCGCGAGAATCCAGAAAAGAAGCAGCGCATTGGCAATATGAATTAGCAAACTAACGAAGTGATGCCAGAATGGGTTCAGCCCGAAAAGCTGGCAGTCGAGCATATTTGTGATTGTAGTCAGGGGATGCCACATATAATAATGCGGCTGCGTAAATGCCCGGCTTAGCGATTGCCACGTTATTCCGGCCCTTACATCCGGGTTTTCAGTGATGTATCTGGCGTCGTCGTAGCTGACAAACCCATTGTGCCGCATCGGCTCGTATGCGACAAACGTTGCTGCGATGAGACCGAGATATATGATTAACCTTACGTGTTTTTGGCGGTGTCCCAGGGCCACAATAGCTCAAACCTGTAGTTGTTGGCTTCGTTTTTGCCGGGTGCGGGCGGGCCGCTGTTCCTTCGTCATTTGTCCCGCGGGCTTGTTTGGCGAACCTGTTCTTTTATTCGCTGGATATGGCCTCTGCCTAATCCCTTTACCTCGCAGCCCAGTTCAAAATAAAGTCGAATACGGTCGTCGTCCAGTATGCCGAAGCAGTCGATTATCGCAATCGGCCCGCCTGACCACTCGACTATCTTTCGCGGGTCAAGGTTCAAATACTGCTGATGGGGCACTGCCAGAATCATCGCCGTAACACCCTTAATCGCCTCAGGCAAATCATGCTGCACTCTGGTTTTGACCAGGTCGTCCTGCTTGTGAAAAAATCTTGCCCACGACTGGCCCGGCGCAGGATAAACGTCCTGCTGCTCCAGCTCATACCAGTGTTCCACGTAAGGGTCGTGCACCTGCATCTCCGCTCCCATCTCCGTAAGCTTTCGCACGACTATTTCAGAACCGCTGTATCGTGTGTCGCCCACGTCCTGCCGGTAGCTCGCCCCGCACAATAGCACCCTCGCGCCGGCAACCGGCTTGCCCATATTACGCAGCGCGTCACGCGTCAGCTCGGCAACGTGCAGCCCTCGCGTATCGTTAACGTCAATCGCCGTAGTCGTCATCTTGAATATATCGTCCTCGAATCCGAGGATGTGCTTATACGCCCAGTATCCCAGCCCTCCATCCTTGGGCAGGCAATAGCCCCCGATGCCGGGACCGGGAAATATCATGTTGTTGTGCGTGGGCCGCATCTTTATGGCCTTGATGACCTTAATCAGGTCAACCCCGTTGCGCTCCGCAAACGTGCTCCATTCATCCAAAAACGCAAGCATCGTCGCCCTGAATGAATTTTCAACAATCTTCGTTGTTTCCGATTCAATCGGCCTGTCCATTACCGTCAACGGGAATTCTTTGGTGTTCAGCACCTCGTGCAAAAATTTCTCAACCCGCTTTCTCGCCTCATCGTTGCATCCTGAACAAACTCGCCAGAAATCGCGAATCGACGAAACGTAGTGCCTGCCGGGCATCACCCGCTCGAAGCTGTGCGCTAACAACGGCTCCGTCTTTATCCCTCGCGCTGCAAACGCCTTTTTCATAATCGGCCAGGCAATATACTCGGTCGTCCCAGGCGCAACGGTCGTCTCTATCAGCGTAAGGCAATTCGCCGGAACCTTCTCGGCAATCGTCTTCATCGTCGCCTCAAGCGCCCCCATTTCAACCTTGCCCGTCCGCATATTGCCCAGATGCTGTTTCGTATAATCGCATTGCACGTCCACTACCACGAAGTCCGCTAACTTCAGACAATCGCTGTTGTAAGTGGCGATTAGTGTCTTCTTCTCCAGAACGCACCGTCTTATCATAGGGTCAACTTCAGGGTCCTCCGCCTTTACAGGCGACCTGCCCTCATTCAGCATCGGTATCTTCCAATAGCTCCGTGTGCTCGGCCTCTGACAGCCGATTACAAACTTGCTTGACTTACCTGTCTTTTTATCGACCGTGTCGGCTATTATTGCCGCCATCACCGCACCCACAAAACCCACCCCCATAACCACCACAATCTCCTTGCCCTCCTTGCGGGCTGCCGCCGTTATCGACTCGACCCGTTTGAGCTCTCCAGCGTAGTCCTCTTGTCTGGGCAGTGGAAATTTTTCGCCTTCAGGACTCACCGAATAATCAGACATTCCTTGTTCCTTTCTTTGTAGCTCATTACGCATCGCTTTCTGTTTACCCCGCACAAACCTATGCACGGAACTGCATCGGCCAATCGCAAGGATTTTACGCCCAATCCGCCCATAAGGCAAGCTTTTTCCCCCACCTCCGTTTATCCCCGCTTGCCTGCCCTTCGTAGCGCAGCGAAGAGGGGCCTGCCCTTCGTAGCATAGCGAAGACCCTCGAATGTTTACCCTGCGTAGCCGGTTTCGGCGAAGTAGGGTCGTTATCTGGGGTCCATGTTTTTCGTAGCGCAGCGAAGACCCCAGAATGTCGTTATCTGGGGTCCATGTTTTTCGTAGCGCAGCGAAGACCCCAGAATGTCGTTATCTGGGGTCCATGTTTTTCGTAGCATAGCGAAGACCCCAGAATGTTGTTATCTGGGGTCCATGTTTTTCGTAGCATAGCGAAGACCCTCGACTGTTTACCCTGCGACTTGCCTGCCCTCACATTCCTTTGGTGGGGGTCCGGCGTAGTCCCGATGTAGTGTATCGGGACGAAGTCGGAAGCCGGTTTCGGCGACCTGTCCTCCGAAGCCCTTCGGGCGAAGGATGGAAGTAGGGTCGTCCGCCGAAGGCGAGGCGGGCACGCCGGGGTTGTTAAAATAGTATTGTAGGGTGGGGTTTACCCCACCGGTTCGGTTCGGCGGGGCAAGCCCCGCCCTACGATTACCTACAAAGATGAATCGCACCTCCCAAATATTCCTGTAAATTTTAATCTTTGACAACAAATCAAGGGCCTTATATAAATTTTTGTAATTAAACAAGTTCGGAATTTTCAGCAGGAACAGGTATGCAAAAATCCCTGGTTTGCCTGGA